>Ga0265342_10000006_pt1 | contig 233335 bp, 208 predicted proteins | sample 4CB327metaG_FD_203125 | JGI IMG/M metagenome (GOLD analysis project Ga0265342, IMG submission 203125) | Rhizosphere microbial communities from Carex aquatilis grown in University of Washington, Seatle, WA, United States - 4-CB3-27 metaG | ecosystem: Host-associated > Plants > Roots >...
GTGCCAAGGGTGCTGACCAGGGTGTCGGTAAATTCCTTTGCGAGCCTGCGCTTCTGTTCGATCGAGATGCCTTTCCGGCTTTTCATGATGATGACGGGCATGGTTGTACCTCACTCAGCCTGTATGCCGGGTTGCGATAAACGGGCTTCGGTTGTGCGGTTCCGGATCGATGGTTTTGGTGGGAACCTTACATCCGCTCTTCCGGCTATTCAGATCCGGTTACCTTTTTTCAGCACTTTCCAAAAAATTTGTTTTTTTAAACAGGAGTCGATCATCGTTCATACGGTGCAGCATGCTCACCGTATCCTCTGAAAGATGGTAAAAATCGCCTGGGAAAAACAGGGAAGCGGTCCCGCCCTCGTCATCGTGTCCGGTACATTCTGCGATCGCAACGGTTCCGCGCTGACACATCAGATGAATTTCAACGCTGATAATCGGGTATATTCCCGGGCACGGCCAGGATCGCAGAAATTATCCGGAAACATAAAACCTTAATTATGCGGATGCTCTGATTTTAAAAAGGATAAAAATCCAGATTAAATAGGTTGAGACGAAATGGATGCATTCTCATTTGTTCTTCTGATTGTCGTTATTATCGTGATATTATGGTTATTGACCGCCGGATTTCACCTGATACGGGCGAATGAAGTCGGCATCGTAACCAGGAAGATGTTCGGACACACATTACCCCAGGGCCAGATAATTGCCACAAAAGGGGAGGTCGGGTTGCAGGCAGACATCCTGATGCCGGGATTATACTATTATTTTCCGATCTTCTGGATCGTGGAACGGGAAACGGTCGTCACGATCGAATCCGATCACGTCGGTGTCGTATCATCGATCGGTGGCATACCGATCCCCGCGGGACGGCTCCTTGGCGACGAGGTGAACAGCAATTCATTCCAGGACGCCCGGTTGTTCCTCGAGAACGGCGGCTGCAAAGGGCCCCAGATCGGTATCCTGAAACCCGGAACCTACCGGATCAACACGCGGATTTTTTCCGTCAGGCCCATGCCGGTCATCGCGGTTTCCCAGGGAAAAGTCGGGATTGTTACCGCGCTCGACGGCATTCCCCTCCCCTCGCGGTTCGCCATCGCACCGGGACCGTCGGGGGACCACAGCCATTTCCAGAATGGCCAGGCATTCATCAAGAACCAGGGATACCGGGGAACGCAGCTCGAGACGCTCCAGCCCGGCGATTATTACATCAACCCGCTGCTCTTTGAAGTGATACCGGTCGACATGGCCGTTATCCCTCCCGGGAACGTGGCGGTCATCATCTCAAGCGTCGGCGAGGAGCTGGAAAAATCCCCGGACCAGGCCCCTCCGGTCACGGCCGAACCCGACCTGAGCCAGCCGGTGCACGAGGATGCGGAGAAGATCCTGATCACCGACAAGACCAGGCGGGGGATCCTCCGGGATCCCGTTGCGCCCGGGAAATACAACCTGAACACCGCCGCATACCGGGCCGAGATTGTCCCGACCAGCGCAGTGACCATCGACTGGGCATCTGCCGAGGGCTCCAAGGAATCCCTCCAGTTCACGCAGGGCAATGTCCGGGATAATGCCAATGTTGCAGAATTTTTCAAGTTCGCCCAGCTGAAAGTCACCTCCATGGACGGGTTCCAGCTGGAAGTCGATGTCCGGCTGATCATCCGGATACCGGCCGACGATGCCCCGTTCGTGATTGCCCGGTTCGGTAGCGTGTACAACCTCATCGAGCAGGTCGCACACCCGCTCATCGATGCATCGTTCCGGAACGAGGCCGGCAACGAGGCTGCCCTCCAGTTCGTGCACAGCCGTACGGAACTGCAGACAAAGGCGTTCGAGAAAGCCCGCGACGAGTTCAAGAAGTACCATGTCGAAGTTCAGGGCCTCCTCATCGCCTATATCAAGGTGGACGAAGCCCTTCTCGAGACCCAGACGAAGAAACAGATCGCCGTCCAGCAGCAGCAGCAGTACATCCAGGAAGCAGCAGCACAGGAACAGCGGATTGCGGTGGCGGAAAAGACGGCACGGGCCAACAAGCAGGGCGATGTGATCGCAGCAAAGTTGTCCATCGATATCGCGAAGGACAACGCATCGGCGGTCCGTGAGTCTTCATACGGTACGAGGGACGCAACGAAAGCCGAGGCGGACGGCCAGAGTTACGCCAACGAGCAGGTCGGGCTCGGTACGGCAAAAGCGTACACGGCCCAGAAAGAAGCGCTCGGGGCGGAGAACGTTGCCATGCTCAATGCCATCCAGAAGATCGCCGACGGCCATATCATCATCACCCCGAATGTACTGGTGACCGGCGAAGGTGGCCAGGGCGGGAACATCCTGACCGCATATTTCGCCACGCTTCTGGAGAAGCAGCAGAAAGAATCAGTTCCGGTCGAAGTGAAGAAGTAAGATCCCGGAATAATCTTTTTTCCTGATCTCTGCGAGGGACCGGGTCCGTCGTCAAACGCAGGATGAAAAAAGCCGGTAAAAAAGTTATGTCCGGTTCAGCGCGTAATCCACCGCGGCTTCCGCATGGATTCGTGTCGTGTCAAAGACCGGGATCTTCACGTCGCTCTGGTGGACGAGCAGCGGGATCTCGGTGCATCCCAGGATCACTCCCTGTGCGCCTTCCTCGTCCGCGAGCCGGTTGATGATCCGGACATATTCTGCCCGCGACTCGTTCCTGATGTCATTCCTGACGAGTTGATCGAAGATGACGGTGTTGATATAGTCCCGTTCGGTTGCATTGGGTGTCACGACATCGATGCCATACGTATTTTTCAGCGCATCCCGGTAGAATGGCTGCTCCATCGTGAACTTTGTCCCGAGCAGTGCCACTTTTTTTAGGCCGCTCCTGTTTACCTTTGCGCCGGTCACATCATAGATGCGCAGGACCGGGATCCCGACTTTCGCCTCGATGTCGTCGGCCCGGGAGTTGAGGGTATTTGAGGCAATGACAATGAAATCAGCCCCGCCGGCCTTCAGCCGCCGGGCGGCATCGAGCATCGTGGCATTCAGGGGGTCCCAGTTCCCCGCATCGGCAAGCCGTTCCTGCTTGGAGAACTCCCCGAACTCGATCGAGTACATCAGGATCTTGGCAGAGTGGTCCCCGCCAAGATCGTTCTGGGTCTTCTCGTTCATGATCCGGTAATATTCCAGGGATGAGGACCAGCCGACTCCCCCGATGATGCCGATGGTCTTCATCTCTCCCGGTGCCGGCGGGAGAAATGTTGTCGCGGGAACGGGAGCAGGTGTCACCGCAGCCGGCGCCGGGTTGGCCGGGGCCGTGCAACCGCACAGGAGCAGGGTTGTAAAAAGGATGATGATCAGGTACACAGGGACACGAGACAATTTCATAGATCTCCGAAGGATGAGGGATCATAAAAAAGTGTCCGGTTTGATTTCCGGTAACGGATCTGTTCTCTGGCGGAGCTGGCCGGACCATAAAAATTGTTCCGGCACCGGGGCCATCGTCAATCACAGGGACCGGGGGCACAATGGAGTGGCAGGAGCACCGGGTTCTGACCGTGATAGTACATTTATATCCCTGCTCTTCTCGTTATCCCCGGGCTTTCACCTTCATGTCCCGGGCAAACGCTTCCGCATTCATGAGATCTCCGGCATCAGGCTTCCCCTTGTTGAGACCCCCGAAATAGTTCAGGAAACTGTTCGTGTTCCACCCAGCACACCCGAATTCACCGATGACCGCGTACCCTTTCGCCTGCAGTTTTTCCCGGATCTGCCGGTGATTCTTTTCTATGAACTCCCTGTTCGCAATGAAGGCCGGGGCTCCATAGGTTGAGAAGACGAACGTTTTCTTTCCCGCAGCGTGTGGCAGCCGGTCGGCAAGGTCAAGGACGGAGGAATCAAATGTCGCACCGTAGATCCCCGACCCAAAACCTACCAGGTCGTACTCCGCGATCTCTTCGGGCCTGACCTGCTGCGGCGTTTTTACCTCAGCACCGAGCACGTTCGCACAGGCATTCGCGATCTTCTCCGTATTGTTGTGATGGTAGGAGAAAACGATCACGAGAGATCGTAACGCCTGCGGATTTCCGGTATCAATTCCATTCATTTCCATTTTTTACGTTCCTTTTTTTCGTGTCCCACTGTCATCAGATCATTCCTCTTTTTGTATCGGCCGGATAAACGGTAAAAAAATTTAATGATCGAGGTTCGCCGGTCTTTCAGCTCACCGCTTTCTTCACGAGCGCTTCGATCCTTGCCTCTTCGGCGGCAGTCAGCTCCTTCAGTGCGAAGGAGGTCGGCCACATGCGGCCTTCGTCGAGATTCGCCTTGTCGGAAAAGCCGAGCGTCATGTACCGTGTCTTGAACTTCGCCCTGCTCTGGAAGAAGCAGATAATCTGGCCATCCCTGGCATACGCGGGAAAACCGTACCAGGTTTTAGGCATGAGATCCGGTGCGCTGGCTTTGATGATAGCGTGGAGCCGCCCGCCCATGGAGCGATCCGGTTCCGGCATCCCGGCGATTGCTGCGAGCACCTCTGCCTCGTCATCGGCCTTCTTCGTTGTTTTCCTGGTCGGAGTATTTTCAGCCATGGTTTTTCCTCACTTGTTGACTGATTTTTATACATATCAAGGTTATCAGGTCGCGGCCCCGGGACCGGTTTAGTACCCGAACTGTCTTCAGGTGACAGAACCGGAAATGTTCCTGGGAGGGGGATCAGGGATGCGGTCAACCGGGGCTATTTCAGCCTCCGTTGGGGAGGTCCGGAAGAATTTTTGTGTCTTAATCGGGAAAAAACATGTCCCTTTTTTTTGGAGGAAATTGTTTTAACCCCATTTGAGGTATTTGCGGGTATTTCGGGCCCGGAAATATGTCTCTTTAGGCCCTTTTCAGTTGCGGAAAATGAATTGCAATGGATTTCAGCATGTGCCACGGGGTGACCGGGAACAGACTGGGTATCATGGTCCTATAATGAGGTGTTGGTTTTTACGTCGGAGAAATGTCCATTTCTGTGCCAGGTTGCCGTCGTCCTGGTGGATCCCGGGTGGTGCCGGGTCCGGTGGTTTGCGTGTCGAGGCCCGGCAATAAAAAAATATGGCTGCGACTTATGAACGACTAAAAAATATTTTGGGTCAGACCGGGTCCGGCCGGGAAAAATTCCGGCGCGACAAAGAGTTAAGCGGCATGGGAAATTTTTTTCTGATAATTTGTTGATTCACCTTCCCCCACACACTTTCACATAGCACAATCCTCACTTCTTTAAATACCGCCACCAATCTGTACCCACCAAAAATGAAAGATATAATCATCAAAGGTGCCCGCCAGCACAACCTCAAAAATATCAGCGTCACGATCCCCCGGGACAAGCTCGTCGTGATCACCGGGGTCTCCGGCTCCGGCAAATCGACGCTCGCGTTCGATACGCTCTATGCCGAAGGCCAGCGCCGGTATGTCGAGTCGCTCTCCTCGTACGCCCGGCAGTTCCTCGGCATCATGCAGAAACCGGACGTGGACTCCATCGAGGGGCTCTCGCCTGCGATCTCCATCGAGCAGAAGACGACCTCGAAGAATCCCCGGTCCACGGTCGGGACCGTAACGGAGATCTACGATTACCTCCGGCTCCTCTATGCCCGGATCGGGACGCCGTTCTGTCCCGAGCACAATATCCCCATCGCGGCCCAGAGCCCGGACCGGATCGCGGAGCAGATCGCGGCCGAGCACCCGGGCCAGGTCACGGTCCTTGCGCCCATTGTCCGGCAGAAGAAGGGGACGTACCAGCAGCTCCTCAAAGACCTGAACAAGGAAGGGTTCACCCGGGTCCGGGTCAACGGGAAGATCATCCGGACCGACGAGGAGATCAGGCTCGACCGGTACAAGATGCAGGACATCGAGATCGTGATCGACCGGCTCGACTCCTCCGACAAGTCCCGGCTTGCCGAAGCAGTCGAGAGCTGCCTGAAGAAGTCCGAGGGGCTCGTGCTCGTTGCGGACGAAGAGGGGAAGGAGTCCACGTACTCGTCCCTGATGGCCTGCCCGGTCTGCGGGATGGCGTTCGAGGAACTCCAGCCCCGGATGTTCTCGTTCAACAGCCCGTTCGGGGCCTGCGAGGAGTGCCATGGTCTCGGGGTGAAGATGGAGTTCGATCCCGATCTCATCATCCCGGACAAGGACCGGTGCATCGCGGACGGCGCCATCGCCCCGTACCGCAACCCGATGGACGGGTTCCGGGGCCAGTACCTCGCCGTTGTCGCGAAGAACTACGGCTTCTCGGTCCTGACGCCTATCAAGGATCTCACCACGGAACAGTACGAGGCGCTGATGTTCGGCTCCTCGAAGCGGATGAAGTTCTCGATGAGCATGAAGGGCGGCGACGCCGAGTGGTCGCATACCGGGGAATGGGAGGGGCTCCTCCCCCAGACCGCCCGGCTCTATGCCCAGACCCAGTCGGACTGGCGGAAACGCGAGCTCGAGGGCTACATGCGGGTCTCCCCCTGCCCGGCCTGTGAGGGGAAGCGGCTCAAGCCGAAGGTGCTCGCGGTCCGGATCGACGGCCAGTCCATCATCGGCGTCACCGACATGCCGGTCTCGGGCAGCGCTGCCTGGTTCCGGACCCTGAAACTCACCGACAAGGAGCGGGAGATCGCGCACCTGATCATCAAGGAGATCCAGTCCCGGCTCGACTTCCTGGAGAAGGTCGGCCTCGGGTATCTCACCCTCTCCCGGAATGCCGGGACGCTCTCGGGCGGGGAGGCCCAGCGGATCCGGCTCGCCACCCAGATCGGCTCGAACCTGATGGGCGTCCTGTACGTCCTCGACGAGCCCTCCATCGGGCTCCACCAGCGCGACAACCGGAAACTGATCGAGACCCTCCGGACCCTTCGCGACCTCGGGAACACCGTGCTCGTGGTAGAACACGACGAGGACATGATCCGGTCCGCGGAGCATGTCATCGACATGGGCCCCGGGGCCGGGATGCATGGCGGCCACGTGGTTGCGGAAGGCAACCCGAAGCAGATCGAGAAGAACAAAAAGTCCCTGACCGGCCAGTACCTCTCCGGGACAAAGATGATCGACGTCCCCAAAAAGCGCCGGGCCCCGAAACAGTACATCACGATCAAGGGCTGCAAGGAGAACAACCTGAAGAACGTCACCGCGAAGTTCCCGATCGGCCTCCTCACGGTCGTCACCGGTGTCTCGGGCAGCGGGAAGTCGACGCTCGTGTACGAGACCCTGTACAAGGGCATGATGCAGATCATCAACAAGTCCCGGGAGCAGGCCGGGAAGCACGAGAAGATCGTCTTCGATGCCGAGATCGACAAGGTGATCGTGATCGACCAGTCCCCGATCGGGAAGACCCCCCGTTCCAACCCCGCTACCTACACGAAAGTCTTCGACGAGATCCGGACGGTCTTCGCCGGGACCAAGGAGGCGAAGATGCGGGGCTTTGCGCCCGGCCGGTTCTCCTTCAACATACGGGGCGGCCGGTGCGAGGCCTGCGAGGGCGACGGTCTCATCAAGATCGAGATGAACTTCCTCCCCGATGTGTACATCGAGTGCGAGGAGTGCAAGGGCAGGCGGTACAACCGCGAGACGCTCGAAGTCCTGTACAAGGGTAAGTCGATCGCGGACGTCCTCGACATGAGCGTCGAGGAGGCGATGAAGCACTTCGAGAATATCCCGTCCATCCGGACAAAACTCGAGACCCTCTCCCGGGTCGGCCTCGACTACATCAAGCTCGGCCAGAGTTCAACCACGCTCTCCGGCGGCGAGGCGCAGCGGATCAAGCTTACCCGGGAACTCGCGAAGCGGGCGACGGGCAGGACCCTCTACCTCCTGGACGAGCCGACGACCGGGCTCCACTTCGACGATACGAAGAAACTGATCAAGGTGCTCGACGATCTCGTGGAGAAGGGCAACACCGTGATCGTGATCGAGCACAACCTCGACGTGGTCAAGTCCGCAGACCATCTCATCGACATCGGGCCCGAGGGCGGCGATGCCGGCGGGGAGATCATCGCGACCGGGACACCGGAGAAGGTGGCCGCAACGAAGGGGAGCTACACGGGAGAGTTCCTGAAGCCGATCCTGATCCGGTAATGCCGGATCAGAAAAATTACTTTTTTATATTGCATCCTTTTAATAGTAATAACCGGGCTTTTCGCGGGGAGATCTGCGAGAACGTCAGGACCGAATCTTATTCCCGGGGAAGAAATGACCGAAAAACGTTTCCTTGTTACGTATTCATCGCCGCTTGGATCAGCGCCGGAGATCGCCGCGGAGATCGGCAGCGAGCTCCGGAAAGCGGGGCACGCCGTGGATGTCGCCGCTATGAACGGCGTGACCTCGCTTGACGCCTGCGGGGCAGTCATCATGGGAGTGCCCATCTATGCCGGCCCCCGGGGACTTGGGGATATCGGCAATTTTGCCAAAACCCGGTTCAGCACCGAGCTTGCCCGGATGCCGGTCGCCCTGTTTGCCATCGGCCTCACCTATCCCGGTACACCGGCAAACGAAGACTACGTGATCACGAACGTGAAGAGAGCGATCGCTCCCATCGTCCCCGTCTCCACGGTCCTCTTCTCCGGCACCATCGATACAAAAAAGCTCAGTTTCTGGCAGGGCTTCGGAGATATCGGTTCCATTCCCTCGCACGATTTCCAGGACTGGGATGCAATCCGCGCCTGGGCAAGAGGATTGCCGAAAATGCTGAACCGGTAAGATTTTTTCACAAACTTCGTCAGATCGCCAGTCCGCTTCATCGGCATCAGCCCTGAGGTTTCCCGGTTACTTCCGGAGTTCGGGATCAATATGGGCTGCCCGGTCATATTTCTCCCGGGCTTCCCGGAACCTCCCGAGGCGTGCAAGGCAGTTCCCCATCTCAAAAAACGCCCTGGCATACTTCGGGGCGATAACCACGGCCTGCATCAGGTATTTGAGCGCGGACTCATCATCCCCCCGCCCGGAAAGATCCCGTGCTTTCCGGTACAGGAACTGGGCCTCGATTGGAATTCCCCGTGCATAGAGCCATTCCATGGAATTTCCTTCCCTTGCGATCCTGCAAAAAACTCAGTAGAAGAATATGGATATTCTCCGAATTATTTAATTATTTGCATCACGGCGTAAAAAATAATACGTTCTCTTCTTTTGTGGACCGTGACCGCGTTCTTTTGAGAAATACGCCCGGTCGGACCGGCATCACTGGTATCGGAGGCGGGGTCTTTTTCCCGCATTGCCGGGGCCTATCCCTTAATAGCTGGCAGGAGACACGCTATTACAGGAATGTTCGATACCGCTACCCTGCCCAGCAACCCCGGGTGCTACCTCTTCCTCGACAAGGAAGAGACTATCATCTACGTGGGCAAGGCGAAGAACCTCAAGAAACGGGTGAGCAGTTACTTCCAGAAGAAGGATCACGACCCCAAGACGAGCCGCCTGGTCGCCGCCATCGCCCGCGTCAGCGTGATGGTCACCAACACCGAGACCGAGGCGCTGCTCCTCGAAAACAATCTTATCAAAAAGCACCAGCCGAAATATAATATCGATCTCAAGGACGCGAAGCGGTACGCATACATCGAACTTACGAACGAAACATTTCCCCGCATCGGTATCGCCAGGCGCCAGGGTGCCAAGGGGGATGCCACCTATTTCGGACCGTTCGTCTCCGCTGCGGAACGCGATTCGCTCATCCGGGTAATCAAGCGCATCTTCCTCCTGCGTTCCTGCCGGAAACTGCCGAAACGCGCCTGCCTCCGGCACCACATGCATACCTGCAGCGCTCCCTGCATCGGTGAAGTAAGCGAGGAGAATTACCGGAAACAGGTAGAGCGGGCAGCCGAGGTGCTGAAGGGAAGGGCGGGTGAACTGCTCGTCTCCCTGCGGGAAGAGATGGCACAATATTCGGCGCGCCAGGAGTTTGAAAAATCCCTGGCCCTCCGCAACCAGATCACGGCGATCTCCCACCTTACCGAACGCCAGAATGTGGAGCGGCCAAAAGAGAACGACCAGGACGTCATCGCCTACACCATCTCCGATGATAAGGTCTACCTGATGGTCTTCTCGGTAGAGAAAGGCCTCCTTGCCGGCAAACAGGAATATTCGTTTGACAATGGCGAGGATTTTTTCGAGGAGTTCCTCGTCCAGTACTATGCGGATCGCACTCCCCCATCAGAGCTGATCATCCCTGTCGAGGTGAGTGAAGCAATGGCGGAGTACCTTGCCGAGCGTAAGGGGAAAGCCGTTCAGCTGACCGTACCCCGGATCGGCGAGAAGAAGAAACTGCTCGACCTTGTCGAGAAGAATATCGAATTCGCATTCCTGAAACAGGAACTGAAAGTGAAGGATCTTCAGGCATCGCTCGATCTCATGGATCCTCCCGAAGTGATCGAATGTTTCGACATCTCGCACCTCTCCGGCACCGCGATGGTCGGATCCATGGTACAGTTCCGCAACGGCGTCCCCGACAAGAAGAATTACCGGAGGTTCAAAATAAAGACCGTCACCGGTATCGACGACTTCGCTTCCATCGCAGAGATCGTCAGGAGGAGGTACGACCGGCTCATCCGGGAGGATGCCGAACTTCCCGACCTGATCATCATCGATGGCGGAAAGGGGCAGCTCTCCGCTGCCGACGGGATCCTCCATGACCTCGATCTCACGATCCCGGTGGTCGCGATTGCCAAGCGCGAAGAAGAGGTCTATGTGCCGGGAGAGACCCTTCCCCGGCGGCTGGATGAGAAAGGCATGGCACTGCGGTACATCCAGGAGATACGGGATGAAGCCCACCGGTTTGCGATCTCCTACAACCGCCTGCTCCGGAAGAAAGCGGCTCCGGGCGGGGAAGAAAAGAAGAAGAGCCGGTCAAAGAAGAAGTAACAAAAGCCGGGTGGGACTGCAGCGCCTGCGCTCTCACACCACGAGTTTCGTCCGGGATGATCGGGGCAGATCCTGCAAACCTGACGGTTATCCGGATTGCGGGGAAGATGGCTTACCGGTGCCGCCGTCCCTGTCACCCTGAACGGGAATGCTTCAGGAAGTACCTTACGGGAGTGCAGACACCTGCACGGAAAAATGGATGGGAGATCAGATGTCCTGATCGAACACTACGCTGTGGCTGCCGTTACCAAAATATCCGGTGATGAACACGTGGTTCTTCCCGCTGAAGGCTCCTGAGAATGTCTGGGTAGCGTGATTCTGGATCGGTGTCGTGGCGAGCCGGGATCCCTTCGACATGGTCACGCTCTTCCCGTTGCTGTCTGTTACGGTCATCTCCAGTTCAAGGAGGTTGTCCATCCCGGGTGCCCCCACGAAAGCAACGGAAATATGGGAATCATCCGTCCTGGTGACCGTCACCCCGGATGTGGCCGGGGCCGGAGAGGACTGCTGGGTACAACCGCAGGCAATGACCATCAGTCCCAGTACAACAAAGAGACAGAACACACACGTACCGTGCGATAGCGTGACTGGCATAGACTTCATATGGCTAAAACGTTCGGTGCCGGATTGTATTAACGTTCCTTATCATGAGGATTTTATACCCGGAACAATGGATCATCCCCGTTCCCTGTGTCATGCGGATGCATGAAACGATGACGGAGCGGGACACAGGGTGCCCTTCTCTTCCACCCGGCCCGGGTACCGGCCGGAGCTGAAAAAAGAACGTGTGTTTTTGGGGAAGTCCCCCCTCGTTTTTACCGGAATCCTGGAGGATACGGATGGGAGGATCCGGTTAAATCCGGACTGCGCTGACCGTGAGGCTGTATCCGGTCCCGTTGCCGGATGCAGCTTCCCAGGAACGTGCATAACTGGCAGTGAATGTGTAATTCCCCGAGTCACTGGTTTTAAGGACCCAGGTACGGATTCCGCCTACGCCAACCATTCCTTCGGGATGGGCATTTTCCTTAAAGTCCGAAGAAAGGATCTCAAGGCCCGGGCTGGTCGTTGCATTCCAGGTATACCCGGTAGTGGGGTTCTCCTTCAGCTGGATCGCAAACCGCGATTCGGCCACGATCTCCTTTGTGGCGCCGTTGTCTGATTCTGTGAACGTGACCATCTTCTTATCCTCCGAAGCGGCTGGCATGGTGGCTGGCATCGTGGTTACCGGCACCGGTGCCGGTGCTGGCGTTGTTGCCGGTGCAGACGGTTGCGTGCAGCCGGAGGCTGCCAGGAGGGCCGCCATGATGAGAAGCCCGGCAACAATCGCTGCCGTCTTCTGTTGAAGGGAAATTGTCATGCTCAGTGCATTACCTGCACGGGAGTAATAACATATCCTTGACTTCAAACTTTTTCGCAGTCTTCGCTGCGTTTATCAGCGATCTCACCTACGTTGTATCATGGATCTGAAATATCCTGCTCTCGTTCTGGTCTGTATCGCTGCGGTACTTATGGCCGGATGTACCTCGCAGCAACCCCCGGCAGGGGTCAGTGCTCCGGCATCCGTTTCCCCGTCGCTGACTGCCGGAACTCCGGTGGACTCCGGCAATTCACCGACGGTATGCGCCAAAGATGACGACTGCGTTCCCGCCCAGTGCTGCCATCCTTCGAGCTGTACCAACCGTGCGAACAAGGGTGTATGCAACGAGATGTGCACCATGAACTGTGCCGGCCCGCTCGACTGTGGTGCAGGCAGTTGCGGGTGTGTCCGGGGCAGCTGCAGGGTAGTTCCCTCCCCGACGATCCTGCTGCCAGCGAAGAATGGTACTTCTATCCACGTTGCAGCGTCTCCCCAACGTTACAGCCCGATAATGTCCTCCACTCCTGGTATCGGCCTGACCCCGACTGCCAGCGGGTTTACGGCTTCCGATGCGATCTTCACCTGGAATGCGAGCTACGGCGAATTCCTCTCATGGAATGCCCCGGACTATACAGTCAGCCAGCAGAAGAAACCGGTAACCAATCACGGGGAGGAACTCTACTGGTCCTTCATCGATAAACCGGCATCGAACACCACGCCGGTCATCATCACGATCTCTGCCAGGGATCCCGGTTCCGGCACCCTGCTGGGGACCTCAACGGTGACTCTCGCATGGGATGGCGATTACGCGGTAACCGTCAGGGATGTGCAGTAACCGGATATCCGGTTTTCATAAAAAAAATATCCCGTTTTTGGAGTCCGGGGATCAGGTCAGCCCCCCGGAGTTATATGCAGGTTTTTTACGGCTCGCCCCGGTGCTGGCTCCCGGGCTCTCCCGGTTCCAGCCTCTCCTCGAAGAGATGACTGATACCGAGGGTTACATTGATCCAGCGGAGATCTTCATTGAGCTCGAACGTGAGGAGGAGCATGAGGGTGAACGGGATGGCAAAGAGCATTCCTACGAGACCCAGCAGCCAGCCCCAGATGATCACGGACAGGATCACGATCAGCGCCGGCATCTCGAATTTCCGGGCGGTAAGGAAGGAGTAGACCGGGTTCTCCACGACAAGGTTGAGGAAACCCACTGCGACAATGACCGCGACTGCTCCCGGTATACCGAACTGGAGCCAGGCAAAGAAGAGTGCCGGGACTGCAGCGACGATAAGGCCGAAGTACGGTACATAGCCGAGCAGGAATGTCAGCACGCCCCATAATATTGCACCATGGACTCCCATTATCCCGAGGAAACCCCCGAACAGGAACCCGTGAATGAAATTCGTTTCCGTTCTCACGACGATAAAGTCGATAACGTACCCGGTCATCCGGGAGAGTTTTTTCACGGTTTCTGACTCTTTGCCGAACTTCCGTTCAAATCTCCGGGTTAACTGGGGAGCTTCGAGGAGCATAAAAAATGACGTTACTCCCACGAAGAAGAGGAACATGAGGCCGTCAGCAAGACTCATGGCACTGGCGATCCCCACGTTCATTACATCGCTGATATTGAAATTCGGGGTACTCAGCACATTCGGAAAACCCGCAGACGCAAGGATCCTTGTGATATCTCCAAGACGCATGTTGAGATCGTCCTGGTACTGGGGGAGATCCGCAATAAGGGTGTGGAATGACAGAGCGGTCAGGGCAATGAACGCGATGACGACGAGACACGCCAGGAGCGTGATTACCATCACCGAGGAGAAATCAGACAACCCCTTTGATTTCAGCCAGTTCATCGTTGGCAGGGCGAGCAGGGTTATGACAAATGACATCAGGAAGAGACTGACAATGTAAGCGGTCATTTTCACGGCAATGACGATGATGAACAGGAGCGCGATGATCAGGAGCGCCCTCTCAATCCGTGACATATCATCGGGAATCATGGTTGCGATGTTATCTGACGGGTGATCATACAAATCTTCCCCTCTGCACTCACGGGCGGTCCTGCTGGAGTGCAGAAAGACGGTCCCGCAGTGCCTGTTCGCGCTCCGTGGCCTCCGTAATATCGGTCATGGTGATATAGGTACTCAGGACCGACTCCTGCCAGGCGGCAGTGACCCTTCCCAGGATACAGCGGCGGGTTTTGTCCCTGCATCGTATCCAGACGGTAAATTTTGAGGGCGCTCCTGAACCGGGCCGCGTGGTGCGGATGATCTCATCCAGGCGTTCGTAATCTTCCGGGGTCACCAGGTCCGCAGCTTTCATCCGGATGAGGTCTTCGTGGGAGTAACCGGTGATCTCGGAGATCCGCCGGTTTGCAAATACCACGTTCCCGTTCTCCGCAATAAAGAGGCCGTCGGAAATATTCTCTGCCATCATCCTGAACCGCTGTTCGCTCTCCCGCAGCCGGATTTCCTGCTGCTTGAGCTCGGTGATATCGGTAAAAATAATAAAATGGTAATAGGTGTCGTGGTGACGGACCGCAGTGACCCGGACATAGGCAAACCGGCGCTCTCCGGCCTTTGTGATGATCCACATCTGGAGTTCACCGGATCGCTCCGGATTTTCCTTAATGTTTTTAATCCGGCTCCCGGCTTCTTCTTTGCACTCAGGTGCTATGATGGCAAGGGGCTCCATCTTCTGCAGCTCCTCCCATGAATAACCGGTGATCTCGGTGATCCTTTTATTGGAAAAGATGTACTTGTCATCCTCGATGATCAGGAGGCCGTCCTGGATGTTCTCAGCCATCATCCTGAACCGCTCCTCGCTCTCCCGGATCTCCCGGTCAGCGATGATCCGCCCGGTGATATCTTCCAGTATGACGGTGAGGCCTTTGCGCCCGTCTTCAAAGACCGTAGGAACGGATTTCTGCCGGAATACCTGCTTCCCTTTCCCCTTCAGACTGAAGCTGATCTGGTGGTCGTGTTCTGCCGATCCCAAAGAAAGCGTTTCGAGCAGCTCATGCACATCGACATCCGGGGGATTGATGTACGAGAGGTTTTTTCCTATGGTCTCCTGTCGGGAAAGGTGCAGCAGAAGGAGGAAATTATCGTTGATATCCACGATACGGGATTCAGAGTCGAGCACCATGATCAGTTCGCGGGAATAACTGAGCATGGCCGAGAGCGGGACTCTCTGCGACAGGGTGAACACCTTGGCCATGCCGTAGGTCCTCATGTCCACTTGGCCGGAGATGAGCAGGATGTCCAGGTATCTGCCCACCGTATTCTTGTTCTTGCCGAGGGCCTTTGAGAGATCCGTTACACTCATACCCTCCGGATTTTTCTTGAGCAGTTCCCGGATCTGCCCGAGTTCATGCTGGTAATCCTGCATCATATGGAATATATCCCCGGATCGGATCTTCCGGATACTGATTGTATAATCAATGTGGATGACCAATATGAAATTTTTGTATCCCCCTGTTGGCACCAGGGTTTTAAGGATGGAAAATTTCGTCGGGGTTTTTCAGCCACCCTGCACGGCGGCCTCCGGACTCCCGGCAGCGACTTTTACGCCCGGAGCAAAATCCGCAGCATTCAGGTGTCTTATGCCGATCCCGGGTCTGCCTCAAAAGAACTTATGAAAAAACGTAAAAAAACCGGTCCGCACCGTATTCTGTACGGGCCGGTCCGGGTTGGTATGAGGTTTGCCCTGCCATATCCTTTGGAGGGTGGACATTTCTAAAATACCCGGTTGCGGGTGTGCATCCCGCAACCGGTCTTTCACAGGTGTTCTTGCTGCTCGTGTTCTGTTGTTCTCTATGCTGTACTGCAATACCCGTGCCATTCGGCACTGGTATTTGTAAAGTATATTTGACATTTTGTTATAAATATTTTCTGTTCATACACCTGAGATGCCACGTGTATTGAGCCCGGGAGACCTGAAAGCCCGGCCGGAATAACGAGCCACTGCTTTCTGCCTGTCTTCCACAGCCTTCAGGCCTGCGGTCATTTTTTCCTTCTCCGTCCCCCGCACTATTGACCACAATCTAATATTCCCGGCTGCCAATAGTTCCGTAGAGAAGCCATGGACGGGGACCAGGAATGCCGGCAGTGCGGCACATGCTGCGAGAAGTGGGGATGGGACCAGAAAGGGATTGTTGAAGATCTTGTTCCCTGGATAAACGCCCGGCGTTCCGATATTCTCCGGCACGTGGCACTACGGTTTCGTGACGGCAGGCAGTGCCGCGGAAAGGCTGTCGCGGGAGTATCCCTCGACGATCTTCCGGAAATCACCCGGATCTCGTACTGGGTGGACCCGGAAGGTCATACTTTACACTATTGCCCGTTTTATTTCCGGAAAGAAGACGGGAAGGTGTACTGCCGGATTCACGATACCAAACCCGCGGTATGTGTCGGATTTGCACCCTGGGAAGAGATCTACCATGATTACGGGCTGAACTGCCCTGCCTGCAGGACCGGGTCACCCTGAATCTGCATAACGTTTTTCTTCTGCCAGGGCTTTTTTCTTTCCTGGTTTTTTCCGGGGAGATTTTATCCTGCAGGCTGCTTTCGGCACGCTGATCTCAAACCGGGCTCCCTGGGTGTATACGCCGGTTTCCCGGATGGTCATGCCGGTGATGGCAAGGATCTCCCGTGTCAGGAACAGGCCGAATCCGGTATTCATCCCGAAACCCCGTTCAAAGATCCGGTCTTTCTCCTTGTCCTTGATGCCAATCCCATCGTCTTCGACAATGATCCTGAAGCCATCAGGCATCTCCTCCGAATGGACGGTGATACGGGTGAGAGTATCCCCGTAATTCACTGCATTGTCGATCAGGTTGTAAAAGACTTTCTCGATCAACGGGTCGGCATAGATCTCCAGCTGGTCCCGTTCATTGACCAGGCGGATTTTTCCCAGGTCCACTCCTGCAGCAGCAGTCCTGACCAGTTCATGTACATCTGCCCAGGCCGGCTGGAGGATCCCCAGTTCCTGGTAATCGCGGGTGAATTCTACCTGGTTGTCGATTGTCTCGGTGATGGAGATGAGCCGATCGATGAACTCCTGCATCTTCCGGTCATCGTTCGCATGCCGGGCGAGATCGAGCAGGCCAAGGAGCGATGTCAGCTTGTTCTTGATATCGTGCCGCGTGATCCCGGACAGGAGATGGAGTTTCTTGTTGATCTCCCGCAGGGAGTTTTCGGCCTGCTGCTGCGCAGTGATGTCACGGACTGATGTGAGCCGGATCGCCGTATTATGGTATATGATATTCTGCGATCGCATCTCGCCAAGATACCTGCTCCCGTCTTTGCGTTCTGCAAATGCCTCGTACGGATCCTCTGACCGCGAGAGACGCTTCTCCATGACGAGCCCCCGGGATTCGGGCGCTATGAGATCCATGACATCCTTTCCGATCAACTCCTCCCGGGTGTATCCCGAGAGGGTACATGCGCTCGCGTTTGCTTCCAGGATTATTCCGTCCCTGTGCATCAGGAGGCCTTCCACCGTAGCATCGGCAATATTCCGGAATCTCCTCTCGCTCTCACGGAGTTCTTCTTCCCGCGCCCTCTCTTCCGTCAGATCGTGGATGGTACCGATAGTTGCCGGTCTGCCCTGGTACGTCCCGACCCCGACATTCATCCTGACCCGTATGCGGGTATTGTTATCCCGGTGCAACAGGGAAAATTCGTAGGTTTCCGGCAGGGATTTTCCGCGTATCCTCGCCCGGTGCCGGGTAAGAACCTGCTCCCGGTCGTCCGGGGCGATCGCATCCGTTATCGGCCGGCCGACAAGTTCTTCCTCGGAATATCCGATGATCCGGGCGAATGAACCGTTGACGAACGCAATTCTTCCGTCCTGTGCAATGAATACACCGTCCTGTGTATGACTGACGAGGGTCCGGTATTTCTCCTCGCTCTCCCTGAGGTCGTCGCGGTTTTTCCTGAGCTCGTTATACCGGGATCGCAGTTCCTCCTGCGCCGTGGCGAGCTGGTCGTATGCAGATCTCAGTTCGTCCTGTGCTGCCTGCGCTTCGGTTATATCCCTCGAATAGATGGCAACCGAACGTACTTCCCCCTCCGGACCGGTAATCGGAAAGAGGTGATTCTCGTACGTCCGTCCTGTACGATCATCGTAAAATACCAGGGGCTCTTTAGTACGGATCGCCTCCTCTACTTTCTCCCGTCTGAACTGTGCCAGCTCTTCGGAAAGCAGGGTGTACGAATCGGTTCCGACCAGGTTTTCCGCGCTCTTCCCGAAACGGGTGGTGGCTGCGGCGTTCAGGCCAAGGATTTTTCCGCCGGTATCAATGAGCAGGGATACGTCGGGAGGGGCATTCAGCAGGGCATGGATAACCTCCCGGGCCGATCTCTGGGAATCTATTGCCCGCCTGCGTTCGATGGCCTTTCTCGTTTTGTCGGCCAGCTCCCTGAACTGGGCCCGTGCCTCCCCGCCTTTCTGCACGTAAAAATCAACGCCGTTGTCGATGGCCTCGATGATCACTTCCTCGCGACCGCGGCCGGTGAAGAGGATGAACGGAAGGTCCCCATAACATGCACGGACTTTTTTTAAGAATTCGAGGCCGTCCGTGCCCGGCATCTGGTAGTCGGAGATAATTGCATCGTACCGGACATCTCCCGGAAAAGAAAGGCTGTCCTGTACGGATGTGCGGATATCGACAGAAAAATCCCCTGCGGATTCAAGATATTTCTGTCCCAGCCCGAGCAGATCGGGCTCGTCATCCACATACAGGATCTTATACATCAGGAATCCCCGGAGTAATCCGATAATGGGAAATTATCGGCAATTCGCAATAAGCATTGTTAATTTTACTTCAGGGAGTATTATACGGGGTGAAAAAAATATCGTACCCCTGCCGGAACGTATGCGGGCCCATGCGGGAACAGGGAATTTTTGTCAACTGTTCATCTATGGCCTGCCGAACCGGTACCCGTTACCCGGAACCAGGATCTCGAACCGGGCACCTTTTCCCGGTTCCCCGGTCTCTCTGATCGTCATACCCGTGATACCGAGAATTTCCCTTGCCAGAAACAGGCCTTTTCCCCGTTTTTTCTGGAAATCTCTTTCAAAAATGGTGTCCTTGAAGTTCTCCGGAATACCCGTGCCGTTATCTTCAAAAACAAGGATCAGCTGGTGATCGGTTATCCCGTACCTGAGGGAAACCCCGGTTGCGTTTCCTCCATGTTTCAGGATGTTGTCGGCAAGCACCTGGAAGACCTGCTCCAGCAGCGGATCAGCGAAGACCTCCAGCCCGTCAAGCTGGATGATATGCTGTATCCTGAGGAAGTCCAGGTGGGATATGGCGAGCAGGAACACGTGGCGGACATCCTGCCACAGGGGTGGTTTGATCCCCATGTCCTGGTAACTTTTTGCAAAATTCAGCGAATCGGCAATTTTCTGGATGGAGATGTCTTCCTTCCCCATGAGGGAAACGATCTGCTCTTCGGATATTTTCGCCCGTATCATCTGCTGGTAGGCCGTAAGGGTGAAGAGGGCATTCTGGATATCGGAAAAGGTGACCGTGTTGAGGAGACTGAGTTTCTTTTTTGCCTGTTCCAGTGCATTCTCACGCGTGTTCCGCTCGGTAATGTCCCGGTGGAACGCAATGACCCTGCCGACCTGGGGCCCTGCATAAACCACGCTGACCTCCACATCGATGATCCGGCCATCCCTGCACCGGTATTTTGTCTCGAACCGGTCGAATCCCTGTGCGAGAATTTTCCGGGTACGCCCATCGATCTCCTCTCCGGTCTCCTGAGCCTCAATGGAATGGAGCGACATCTGCAGCATCTCATCCCGGGTATAGCCCAGCATCCTGCAGAATGCGTCGTTGACATCGATGAACGATTTCCCATTGATATCGTTGATGGAGAACCCGTCCATTGCGGTCCTGAGGATGGACTGGTACTCTTTCTCGTTTGAACTGAGCTCGAACCCCGCACTGAGCAGTTCCTCGTATTTCTGCCGGAGTTCTTCTTCCCGCGCCACCAGCTGGTTATAGGTCCTCCGGAGTTCTTCCTCGGCCTCTTTTCGTTTCTGCTCTGCCCGGTCGATCTCGGTACTCACACTGCCGGAGATGCTTCCCACCACAAACGCGGTGAGCAGGGTGAAGACAAGGATGATCAGGGCGAGCCCGATGGCGCTGCTGGTCCTGATGATGGCAGTGAAGTAAATCTGGAGCAGTTCCGTGGAGAGGATGATGATCAGGGTGAGCGGGACGAAGGTCCGGAGGAGCCGGGCCTTGGTCGAATTTCCGGTGAGGTAGGCCTGGGGGGCCGCGGAAGGCCCGACCGCCGTCATCAGGCCGAACCCGATAAGGAAGAGGGCGCAGGAAGAGAGAAAGGTGATTGGACTGATGGACGAGCCGGAAAATATCGGTGCCTGGAACAGATAAGACAGGATGAAGACAATGCTGATGAATGACGTAATTATGCCTATGATCCCGACGAGATCCCGGAGATTCTGATGCCGGTCGGAAAGATCCGGTACGAAAAGGAGGACAAGCAGGATAACAGAAACGGGGATAATAAGTCCCACTGTCACCGGCGATAATGGTGTTATTTGGTATCCGGAGATCAGGGAACCGGCCTGTCCCAGTACCTCCTCAAAAATAAAATGGCTTCCTGCCAATGCATAGGGAAATTCAAGGGCAGCACCCATCGCGAGAAGGCCGAGAGCCGCCGAGACGGCTGCACGTATCCCCCCCTGGAGTGGCCGGTATGCATGGAACACCAGCACAGTTCCCAGGAAGAGCCAGGTGAATGCTGCACTGAAGGGTATCTGCAGGTTTATTGATCCAATGGCGGGGATCAGCGGGTACGGGAGAATTATTCCGGCAATACCGAGAACCCCGATCAATGCGGTTCCTGTCCCGCAGGCGATTGTGAGGATCCGGTAAATAAAATCCGCCTGAGTTCCCTCTTGTGCAGACATCTCCGGCGAATTCATAACCGACTCCCTGACCTGGTCCAGGATCCCCGTTGGAGGATGCTATAACCTGTACTGGAATTCGTGCGCTGCTCCACATAAACGTATGGTATGAACACGCACTCAATCCTGCTCCACTTTTGATCGCCACCGGAGCAGGTTTGATCTGTCTGTCTTCCCTGTTGGTATATTTCTGTTGTAACGCGGACTGCTCATACGGCCTCCTTTCTCCGGTGTGCCGGGTGCCGGTTACTTTTCGTAAGATCCGGCAGTACAACAGGGTAGTGATACTACCCTGTTCGGGATCATTCATGATCGGCAGCCGGAGGATCAGGCAGGAGGTTTCATCAGGAATACTTTACAATGATAAAAACTGAGCGTGCGTCCCGTGACAAAAAAGATGGAAAAACTCCTGGAAACCCTGAAGGTTCCCCCGGGGAAAAAAATTGATCTCAGGAAAGACTATGATCCCGGCTTCTTTGGCAATTTCGTCTCGAAGGAAGAGGTAAAAGATACTCTTACTGCAGGAATAGAACTCCTGTCTCTCCAGCAGGATAAACTGTATGCGCAGGATACGTATGCGCTGCTGATCATCATCCAGGCGATGGATGCCGCGGGGAAAGACAGCACCATCAAACATGTCATGTCCGGCGTAAATCCCCAGGGCGTGCGGATAACCAGCTTCAAGGTCCCGAGTGAAGAGGAACTCAACCATGATTATCTCTGGCGGAATTTTACCGCCCTCCCCAGCAGGGGCAATATCGGCATCTTCAACAGGTCGTATTACGAGGAAGTCCTGGTCGTCCGTGTCCACCCGGAATACCTTGACCGGCAGCATCTTCCCCCGGAACTCAAGGATCGGAATATCTGGAACCGCCGGTTCGATGAGATCAACAATTTTGAAAAATACCTGACCGATAACGGGATCCGTGTCCTGAAATTCTTCCTGCATGTTTCAAAAGAGGAACAGAAGAAACGGTTTCTCCAGCGGGTCGACGAACCGGACAAGAACTGGAAGTTTTCGGAAGCGGACCTCCATGAACGCGCCTGTTATGAAGACTATATGGATGCCTATGAGGATCTGCTCAGCCATACGAGCACGTCATATGCTCCCTGGTATATCATCCCTGCCGATCACAAGTGGTTCACCCGCATTGCGGTCGTTTCCGCAATTTACCATACCCTTGACCGGCTTCATCTGGCCTACCCCAAAGTGACCCCGGAGCAGAATAAGGCACTGCTCGAAGCCAAGGCCGAGATGGAAAATGAGAGCGGGAGTCCCGGCACTCCTCCGAAAAAGAAAAAGAAACGTGCCGGGAAAAAAGCGTGATCTTTCCCGGCCCAATGCGGGCAGGTCTCCCGCCGTGATCCACAGAATATCCTTTTATTTTTGTAAGATCGCTTCCGGTTTTTTCACCGGGCGGTAATCTTTTGTCCGGTTGTACTGTATCTGTTCCCCGGCCGGTATGCAAAGACGCCGGGTATCCCGTGGAATATGATCAGTTGAGCAGCCATATCATCGCTGTCAGGATCGATGCAAACCCGGTCCAGCAGAGATAAGGAGCAAGCAGCCAGCCTGCCGTATTATTGATCCGCCGGAATGCGAACAGGGTTGCCGCAATGAGGACAAACAGGAAGATGACCTCGATAAGCGCAACAAAGAGCAGGTGCATGCTGAAGAAGAGGATCGACCAGCCAAGATTGGCAATGAGCTGTGCGGCAAAAAGAACTACCGCCAGCCGGACCGGCCTGCCTTCGGCAGTGTCTGTTACTATCAGCCAGAGTGCGATCCCCATCAGGATATAGAGGAGCGTCCAGACCGGCCCGAAGATCCATGAGGGTGGATTGAACGCGGGTTTATGGAGGCCTGCGTACCAGCCGGTTATCTCCGGTACCGTGAGCACGGACCCGATGATACCGATGGCAAGCGGAATGGCAATACAGATGAGGAGAAGTGCCGCGGAGCGGGTGGTGGGCAGGGACATACGGGATCAGAAAGAAGAAGGCGTGGGTGATGATGAACATTCTGATACCGGCATATCCTTTCTCCATGAACCGAAGCGGGGCAGGTTACTTAATCAGCATTTTGTTATATATACATAAAAAGAAAACACCCGGATGTTTTCCGGAGTGATCCAGCCTATTGCATAACCCCGGGCCTGATCAACGGGAACATCCAATATCATCCTGCCGGGAGACAGGGATTGTGTGACCGATACCGTTCTCGTCGTTGACGACAGTACATTCATTGTAGAGGGCCTCGTAGCCCTGCTCAAAAAAAAATACCGTGCAATTCCTTCGTTTGGCGGTGAAGAATGTCTCCAGATCCTCCTGACCGAGAACCCTTCCGTGATTATCCTCGATATCATGATGGAGCCCATGGACGGATGGGAAACCCTCTCGAGGATCAAGGAAAACCCGCGGACCCGGCATATTCCGGTCCTGATGTTCTCGGCAAAACAGATCAGTTTTGAAGAAGCCGAAGCACACCGGATCAGGATTGACGATTTTCTGACAAAACCGGTCAATCCCAGAGATCTCCTGTCAGCGGTTGCCCGGATCCTGGAGCGGCAGGACCGGAAGAAACGTACCCTCTCACACTGGATGGCGCAGGGTGTTCCGCAGGAGAAGATCGATGAATACCTGACCCTCTCTTCTAACCTCGATATTGACACCAGCCTGCTGGAGATCATGAAGAAACAGCTGGCCCACCCCTCGATTACGGAACTGAGGCGCGAAGAACTTACCTCATCGCTTCTGGTGCTTGAGGAGAGGATCCGTGGTACCGGGTCGCTGATCGAGGCATTCCTTCATGATTATGGTGTATGTGTCCCGGGAGAGAACGATCTCCCTGACAGCCCGGAAAATACCGCACGCCCCTGCGAACTCCCGCCTGTCCCCCAAAACGACGGTAACAGGGAGATCCCCCCCGGTAATTCCGCACCGGAATCCGCCGGGAATGATGCCGTCATGCATGAGACCGCGGATCACACCGGCCTCACTCCGGTACCGGATCCCGGCTCTCCGGAACTGAGCGCATCCCTGCAACCCGACGGGAACCCGGTTTCAGGAGATCTTTTTACCCCCGCAACCAACCCCGCGTCCAAAGACCCGGCCTCCGCTGATATCCCGGTATCCGGGGATAAGGATATTCCCGGCACGGCTTCTCCGGAAGAAGTTCCCGATGACTCACCATCTCCAGCGGGGCCAGGCCCATTGAACCCCGACCATCAGATCACCCCGTCACCGGATTCCCTCCCGGTGAATCTCTCTGGACCCGGCGATGCGGCAAATCCCCCTGCTGTCAGATCAGGTGAACCTGTGCCGGGATATTCCTCTCCGGAAGTACCGTCCGGCTTCGAAAAGCTTTTCGAGTCAGCACCCCGGCCGGAGAACCAGGGCAACATCGTGCATCCCTCCGGTTCTCCGGGCGGAGTTTCCCCTGGCAACGAAGGATCTCCCTCACCGGTTCCCGTTGTTGTCCCCCTCCCGGGTAGTGTACCGGAAGAGGATAAGAGTCCCCGCCCGGAAAAAGATACCCCCCCTGCAAAAACCCTGGATATATCATCCAGCGGACGGGATGCGAAGGTCCCGCCACCCCCCGCTGCGCAGCCGGCAACGGGTAGTTCCGGCAGGGGCATCCTTGCGGTCCTCTTCCGGATCCTTTTCGGGCGGAGATAATTCCGGAATCCGGCCCTCCTCCAGGTCCTTCCTGTTCAATGCGACCCGGTGAACCGGTATGCTCCCTTGGGTACCCGGATCTCGAAACGGGCACCTTTCCCGAAGGTTCCTGTCTCCCTGATGGTGATCCCGGTGAGGGAGAGGATCTCGCGTGACAGGTACATGTCCAGTCCGACATTCCGGAAGAAGAGATGGTTGAAGATCTTCTCTTTTGCACCCGGCGGGATCCCGACCCCGTCATCCTCGCACGTGATGAGCAGTTCCTCAAAGGACTCACTGCAGGAGAACCGGATGCTCGTGATCTTCTCGCCGTACCGTACCGCATTGTCGACAAGGTGGAAAAATACCCGTTCGAGGAGCCTGTCGGCAAAGATCTCGACACCCCGTATTTCTTCTTCGACCACGACCCTGCCAAGCGGGAGCCCGGCACACCCCTTGTGAATGGTCGTCCCGACATCCTGCCATTCCGGCGGCTGGAGCCCGATGTCCTGGTAGTCCCGGGTGAACATGATCCGGGCCTGTATGGCATCGGATGCTGCCAGTTCCTTTTCCAGGGTCTCCCGCATGGCTCCGTCAGGTGCCTTCTCCAGGGCGAGTTCGAGATTGCCTTTCAGTACGGTGAGCTGGTTGAGGATCTCGTGGCGGGTGATGGCATTGAAAAAATTCAGCTTCTTGTTTGCCCGCTGGCATGCATCCTCCGCCTGGATCTTGTCGGTTACATCCAGGATCGAGAAGACAAATTTATTCATGTCGGGAATAAGTGCAAGGGTTACATACCCGTTCCTTACCTGCCCGTCCCACCGGATAAACCGGAATTCCCCGGTACGGGGGGCATTCGTCTCCCCGATCCTGCTCTGGTACAGGCGCATCCTGTCCGCATCCTCGGGTATGACAAAATCCATCCACTTTTTTTTCCCTTCAATCTCCTCTTTTACGTACCCGGTGATCTTCTCGAACTCCGGGTTGATGTAGGAGATGGTGGAGTCCTGTTCGATGATGGCCGTTGCAGACCCCGTATAATCGAGAATTGCCTGGTACCGCGACAGGGTATCCTGGATGACATGGTCACGCCTCCTTGAGTCCGTCACATCCGAAAGCGATTCGATCACTCCGGCAATCTCGCCGGTCTCATCGTAAATAGGCGCGGCAACTCCCCGCATGATCAGTGTCCTGCCCTGTGGTTTCATTGAGGATGTTTCTGCGGAAAGGGAATTCCTCATCCGTTCGATCCCGGTGTAATCCCAGCCTTCGATTTTGCGGTCTTCGGTAAATACGAGGTCCACGAGCATGGGCCTGCGATCGCCGTAGAACGGGACTGCGTACGCATGATTCCCCTGCCCGAGGATCTCCACGGCCCGGACACCGGTCAGATCTTCGATGGCGCGGTTCCAGGCGATCACCTTTCCTTCACGGTCTATGGCAAAGGTCGGGTCCGGCAGGTTGTAGATCACTCCCGACATCTGGAGACTGGCAACACGAAACGATTCCTCCACCCGTTTTTTTGCCGTGATCTCCTGTGCCACAAAGAGGTAACCGGTGATGGTGCCAGCCGTATCTTTCAGGGGAGCGACACTCAGGCTTACGGAAATATGCATACCGTCTTTCCTGATACAGGTCCACTCCCGCTCATCGGAACCGGATGCCTGTGCCGGTACTGAGAATATGGCAAAACCGATCACCGGCCTGCCCAGTTCATCGGCAAGTTTGCGTGAACGGGCAGCGATCTCGGTTTCGGCAAGGATCACGAGGGGGGTCGCTCTCCTGGTCAGCTCGACAGGCCGGTATCCCAGCATCCTTTCCGCCCCGGTATTGAACGCGGTGATCACGCCATCCCTGTCCGTAGTGATGATGCCATAGGCTGATGCTGCAGCCATCAGCTCCCAGAACTGTGCTTTTGCATGCACGAGATCGGTAATATTCTCTACCGTGCCGTCAATCCATTCGGTGGTCCCTTCAGCATTCTTTTTTACATGGCACGTGAGGGAGATAAAGAGCGGTGTGCCATCGATCTTTCTGGCCCTGAGCAGGGGATTTTCCGCACGTCCGTCTTTCCTGAGATCGGCGATGATGAGATCACGGTCCGCCGGATCAGCGTAGATCTCGATCATATGGTATTTCAGCAGCTCGCCAAGCGATTCAATGCCGAAGATCTCAAGAAACGCGGGATTTGCCCAGACAAACCTGCCCGGGTGATCACAGCTGGTCCTGAATACCCCCGTGCTGATCGAGTTTACCAGTGACCGGTACCGCTCCTCGTTGATCCTGATCATGGCTTCAAATTTTTTCCTTGCGGTAACATCAACCAGGGAAACAACAACATTCCGCGAACGGGGTATAAGGCCGGTTACCGCCGACATCTCGCGCCTCTTGCCGTCCCTTCCGGTAAAGGCAAGTGAATACTGTGATGGTGCCCAGCCGCCGGGTTTTGTCAGTCCGGCGTGGTATGTCTCCGCTTTTCCGAGATCATCTCCCGCTACAAAATCCGTCCATCTCTTCTTTCCTTCAAGATCCTGGAGCGGGTAGCCGCTGATCTCCACAAACCTGCTGTTGGCATGGATAATCACCATGTCTTCCCCGATGACAACCGACGCGATCCCCGCGGTATCAAAAATTTCCCGGAAATCGTGTTCCGGTGAAGGCCGCTCACCCTGCGAATCACCGGTCTTGTTTTTCCGGGGGGGCGTCTTTCTTCCCGGGCGTTCAGGTTTCTTTATTGTCATGCAGATGGTCTCCTGGGATCCGGCTGTCCTGCAGGATTTATTTCTTATACCGGGTACTGGGTGGATAGTCCGGATTATGATGATCCGGCTTCCCCATGGTAATGCAGCACACCATATCATATGCATGGATGATATATTTTTTTTGGGATATCTCCTGACAGGGGATCCCGTTACCCTGCTCTGCAGACACTCCCGATAGCCGGTATCCTGCCGTCAATACGCCCCGCATATTTTTTTAAGCTGGCATCTCATTCTTTGGTACAGGATTCATTATGGCAATTGACTGGTACAAGGAATTTGTCGACCTGAACTACGAGCCGGCAAAGGACGATCTCGTCTGTCTCTATTATTTTGAACCGGCTGCAGGCATCAGCGGCAAGGAGGCGGTCGGGCGGATCGCGTCGGAGAGTTCAACAGGTACCTGGACTACGCTCTTCACCATGCCACCGCGGATGAAGGCGCTCCAGGCCACGGCGTTCGATATCGAGGGTAATGTAGTGAAGATCGCGTACCCCCTTGAACTCTGGGAAGAGGGGAATGCGGTCCAGCTGCTGAGCGGGATTGCCGGGAATATCTTTGGCATGAAAGCGGTGAAGAACCTGCGACTGATCGATGTCGCCCTCCCTCAGGCCTATATGAAACATTACCACGGGCCGCACTTTGGCAATGCCGGGATCCGGAAGATGATGAAAGTGGCAAAGCGCCCCCTTACCGGTGCCGTACCCAAGCCCAAGATCGGCTTTACCGCAAAGGAGCATGCGGAGATCGGGTACGAGACCTGGATGGGAGGCTTCGACTTTGTTAAGGACGACGAGAACCTGACCTCGACCTCGTTCAACCGGTTTGACGACCGGGTGAAGTTCATGACGAAACTCCGCAACAAGGCCGAGAAGGAGACCGGGGAGGTGAAGTCCGCGTTCCTCAATATCACCGCGGATGTCGAAACCATGAAGAAGCGGGCCGACCTGCTTGCGGCAAACGGCTGGAATTATGCGATGATCGATGTGGTGGTCGCAGGGACCGCGAGCGTCATGACCATGCGGGACTACTGCTCCGATCTCGGCCTTGCTATCCATGCCCACCGGGCCATGCACTCGACCTTCGACCGGAACAAGAAGCACGGCCTCACCATGCAGTTCCTGGCAAAACTGATGCGCCTGATCGGGGTCTCGCAGATCCATACCGGCACGGCAGTCGGCAAGCTCACCGGTTCCCGGAGGGAGTCTATGGCCCTTGCCGATCTCCTGCGGGAGAAGAAGACAAAGGCTGTTGAGGGGATGCTCCTCGAGCAGGACTGGGGGAAGATCAAGAGCGCTTTCCCGGTCTCATCGGGCGGCCTGCACCCGGGCCTTGTCCCGGATGTTCTCGACATCTACGGTACTGAGATGGTACTGCTTGTTTCCGGGGGGATTCACGGCCATCCGAAAGGCACCCGGGCCGGGGCAAAGGCAACCATGCAGGCGATCGAGGCCTGGCAGGAGCACATCTCCCTTGAAGAGAAGGCAAAGAAGGCAAAGGAACTCAAAGAAGCCCTTGAGAAGTGGGGTCACTATAAGCCGAGGTAATCCCGGCTTTTTTTGTTCATTTTTCCGGAATTTCCGGTTGCGGCGGCTACGCTTTGAAAAAATTTCCCTGACTGAATTCCGGGACAATGCACAGAATCCCTGTAATGACGGGTCCTGCCACGGTCAGGACCGGGGTCGATTTCTTTTTTTTGCAATCATGGTAACCTTCATTACCTCCCGCTCCCGATCGGACAGTATGCAGGACATTGTCAGCAGCAAAAAGATGGAGAACGGCATTGTTGTTTTCTGGGAAGAGAACGGCGGGAAGAAATCCGAGTCCTTCAATTATATCGAACTCGTGGACATGAAGATCAATGCGCTCGACCTTCTCGATCGGCCGAAATCCTACAAGGTGGATCCTTCAGCACACAAGCTTATCGTGAAGAAATAATTCCTCTTTTTTCCGGCCCCGTGGTTAAAGTACATACTCTCCTTGTCCGGTTCAGGAGCAGATACAACGGCTTCTCTCCCCACGGTAAGGTAAATAAAACCGGTTTTCAGGCCGGTCCGGCCCCGGCGGGGGAACAGCAAACGAATAAGAGCCTCGTGCACGTACCAGAGTATGAGGACCTGCAATGGTTACGCTGACTGACGAGATCAAGGAATCGCTGACAGGAACAAAGATTGTGTTCTTTGCAACTACGGGAAAGGACAGTACACCCAACGTTGTACCGATAGGGGCGTTCAAACTCATGGATGACGGGACCCTTCTCATCTCGGACCAGTTCTTCAACAAGACGCTCCGGAATATGAAAGAGAATCCGAAGGTCGCGCTGTCCTGGTGGGGAGAGAAAGGCGGCTTCCAGATCAAGGGTACGGTGACGATTCACACCCAGGACGAGATCTTCCGGCAGGACGTGGCATGGATGAAGGAGCTCCGGCCTCACCTTACCCCAAAGTCCGCAGTGATCCTGAAGATTACCGATGTTTACCAGGTTAAGGCCGGCGCCGATGCCGGGAAGAAGATCCTGTAAGGCTGTAAATGTCCCCCGGGGCACAATGATGCCCCTTTTTCTTTCTCCCGTAATTTTTCCTTTCCCTGTTTTGACTACACCTGCGTTCACTTCCCGAATTCCCCCGGGGCAGACTGCTGCTGCCGGAACCTGGTGCGGAACTGTGTGTTCGGACCCTGCCGGATTCCAAGCATTTAAATCCGGTATTATCCCAATGCTGGTATGCGCCGGATGTCCGGGATCCCGTATGCCCTGTTTTTGGTATCGGCCATTATCCTTGCTGTTCTCATTCTCTCTTCCGGCTGTACCGGCAACGCACCGGCCCATGCTCCGTCTTCCATGTCCCCCGTTTCAGAGGATCCCGGCAGCGGTACCTCCTGGAAGGAGATCGCGATTTCCGATCTGCAGGGCAGGGGGAACTTCAGTGTTTCCAGTCTTGTCGGGAAGACCGTGATCGTTCCCGTGGTCTCCGTGTCCTGCCCGGAATGCATAGTCCAGCTCCAGAAGCAACTCGTGGAGATCGACCGGCTCGAGAAGGGAAGCCCGGGCCGGATCACGATCGTATCCCTTGACGTGGACCCGGATATCGGCCCGGGTTTTATGGTTGCGTACGGTGACCCGGTGCATTTCACCGGCTACTCGGCCCGGTCCCCACCGGAAATGACGCTTGCGCTGCTGCACCGGTTCGGCCCCTTTGCCATAGATACGGAAACCATCCCGGTCCTCCTGGTCTGCCCGGACGGACACGATCTCCTTCTGCCTGCCGGTGTCAAGACAGCGGAAAGCCTCAACGAAACGATTGCCCGGGAGTGTTAACCTGTGGATGTAACGACGACGCTTGGGCTCTCGTTCCTTGCCGGCCTCTACGCCCCCGCAGGTTCGCCCTGCGTGTTCGTGCTCTATCCCGCGTACATCTCGTTTCTTGCCGATAAGGGCAGGGGTCAAGGTGAGGGTGTTTCACCGTTCAGCCTCGGTATTGCGGTCGCTGCCGGGGTGATGCTCTCCCTGCTCTCTGGCGGGATTATCTTCGCGCTGCTCCTGCAGGCACTGGGGAGCGTGGCCCGGGCGATTATCACCCCGGTTACATCTCTCCTCCTGCTGATATTCTCATTCTTTCTCCTGCTCGATATCGACCTGGGGCGGTTCACCGGCACCGTACCGCTCCCCCGGGCCGGTACCCTCTCACCGCATGCGGCAGCCCTGCTTCTCGGCCTCCTCTTCGGCATTATCATCCTCCCCTGTAACGTCGCGGTTATCATGGTCCTCATCACCCTTGCCACGACCGCCACCGGCGCAATGGAATCCCTGGGAATATTTCTCGCATTCGGTGCGGGGATGATCCTCCCGCTCATCGTGATTGCCGGAATCTCCCGGCTCCGGAGCCGGCAGGTTATGGCCTTTCTTACCAAGCACCGGCTTCTGGTGCGGAGGACCGCAGGCCTGATCATGCTCAGTATCGCGATGTGGTACCTCGCACTCATCTTTTTCCCCGGCCTGTTCGGATAGCGGTTGCTGAAACCGATCAGATATTGCGGATCCTGTAAGGGCGTCAAATACCCGTGTTCAATCAAGCGGTCTTCTTTGTACGGGGGAACCGGAATTTACCCTGCGGAATGGTGATCTCAAACCGGACACCCTGTCCCGGTTCACCGGTCTCGGTAATGTCCATATCCATCAGCAGGAGGATCTCCCGCACAACAGCAAGGCGGTGCCCGGTGCCCCCGTCCTCAGGCCGGATAAAAATCCGTCTCTTTTCAGCGGCCAGGATACCGTTTCCGTTGTCGGAATAGACGAGGAGAACCTGTTCATCCCCGTTCCGGCAGGAGAGCGCAATACGGTCAACGGTCCTGCCAAAATAGAGGGAATCGTTGATCAGGATGGAGAAGAGAGATTCGAACACCGGCTGGGCAAACACCTCGATGCCGTCGATGTCCGTCTCAAACCGGATCCCGGCCACCTGGTGATGGGAGCGGGCATACAGGAACGCCTGGCTGATATCCACCCATTCCTCTTTCTGGGTACCGCTCTCCCGCAGGTACCGTACTGAGTCCACGAGCTCTTCAATTGAGGCTGCAATGCGACGGGAGTTCTCAAGCGATCTCTGTGCCGCAGCGTCCGATGCATCCGGGGTAACCAGTGCCAGGTGTCCACGGAGGGTGAACAGGCTGGTCTTGATCTCCTCCTGCAGGAGCCGGCCGAGGATCTGGAGGGTCCGGTTCGCCCGGCCCAGCTCCGCATCTGCGATTCTCCGCCGCTCAAGTTCTTCCTGCAATTCACGTGTACGTACTGTTACCGCCCGCCTGAGGGCAAAGACCCAGAGGGCAAGGCCTGCTACAAGGATCACGAAGATAAGGAAGAACAGGATGACATACTGGAAAATACCCGGATCAACGAGTGGCGTCCCGAACCATTTGTCATCAATTGCCCGGTATTCATCCGGGCTGATCTGGCTAAAACCCGCGGATAGGACCGTAAGAAGCGGATTCCCTTTCCGGACCGCACGATGGACATCTGTCGAGTACAGGGGTGCAGTTGCCCGGAACTCCTGCGTGATGCCGTACTTGTTCATGAAGTAGAGGGCCGAAGGCCGGTCCATGCAGAAGACATGGATTGTGCCAGCCTTTGCATCGCGGACAATCTCCTCGTACGTTGCATACTCCTTCAGCGATGTCACGTTGTGGGCACGGAGAATGGGCATGGCCGAATCACCGGACTGGACAGCGACGACAAACCCGCTCAGGGAATCCGGGCCCGAGATGCCCGGGATGTCTTTGTCGAAGAAGATTGGCACGTCGACGCGGGAGTATGCCGGGAGAAAATCATACTCCCGGGCACGTTCATCTGTGTATCCCAGGGTTTCAATGACATCGAAATCGCCGGCCAGCAGGCGGGCCTGTGCTTCTTCCCAGGGGAGACCGGTAATGGTCACCGGAATCCCGGTCTTCTTCTCAAAAAGGCGCCACTGGTCGACAGCGATGCCCTGCATGTTTCCATTGCTGTCAAGAAATGTGTACGGCGGATAATTATCGTCTGTCACGACCCTGATCACTGACGGCGTTGCATTGGCTGCGGAGACCGGCCCGCAGAGTACCAGGTACACCAGTATTACGCCAATAAGCAGGCAGACAGGACGCATATGCCGTATCATCAGGATGCTTCCACCAAAGGATGGGGCTGAAGGGTAAATATACGTGATCATGGCCTGTCCTTTCAGGTTTTTCTTTCATTGTCACGCTGCACATTCATGCCGCATCGCGATCCCTTTTAATATCACAATCCGAGATCCTAAGCACCGTGACAGAATTTCAGCTCGTCTCAACGTTTGCCCCGGCCGGCTCGCAGCCGGAAGCAATCAAAACCCTGACCGGGGGTCTCGTGGAGGGTAAGCAGTACCAGACACTGCTCGGTGTCACCGGTTCCGGCAAGACGTTCACGATGGCCAACGTGATCGCATCCTGCGGCAGGCCCACACTCGTCCTTGCCCATAACAAGACACTCGCCGCCCAGCTCTACCAGGAATTCTGCGATTTCTTCCCCAAAAACCGGGTCGAGTACTTCGTCTCTTATTACGACTATTACCAGCCGGAGTCCTACATCCCGTCAAAGGACCAGTATATAGAGAAAGATTCGGCGATCAACCCGAAGATCGAGATGCTTCGGCTCTCCTCCACTGCCTCGCTCTCGTTCCGGAAGGACGTGATCGTGGTCGCTTCGGTCTCCTGCATCTACGGTCTTGGCAACCCGGAGAACTTCCGGAACATGGGCTTTGACCTCTCGGTAGGTCAGAAGATCTCGCGGAACGATATCATGAGCAAACTCCTCGATATTCTCTTCGAGCGAAACGACATTGAACTGATGCCGGGCCGGTTCCGGGTCAAGGGCGACACCATCGATATCATCCCCGGGTACTTCAACAACATCATCCGGATCGAGATGTTCGGGGACGAGATCGAACGGATCAGCGAGGTGGACAAGAACACCGGTGCCCGGAAAGAGCCGCTGAAATATTTCTTCGTGTACCCGGCCCGCCACTTCGTCACACCCGAAAGTGCCCGGAAGAGCGCGATAGAATCCATCCGGAATGAACTCGATGAGGTACTGCCCACGCTCGGCATGATCGAGGCCCACCGTCTCGAGCAGCGGACCCGGTACGATATCGAGATGATCGAGGAGACCGGTTCCTGCAAGGGGATCGAGAACTACTCCCGGCACTTTGACGGCCGGCAGGCCGGAGAGAAGCCATACTGCCTGCTCGATTATTTCCCGGACGACTTCCTGATGATCATCGACGAGAGCCACCAGATGATCCCGCAACTCCACGGCATGTACAACGGCGACCGGTCCCGGAAGAAGTCCCTGATCGACTACGGCTTCCGGCTGCCGAGTGCGTACGACAACCGTCCCCTGAAGTTCCACGAGTTCGAGCAGTACATGGCAAACGTGGTCTTCGTCTCTGCCACGCCCGGCGACTACGAGTTGCGCAGATCCGGGGATCCGGTTGAACAGATCATCCGCCCGACCGGTCTCGTAGATCCGAATGTCGAAGTGCGACCGATCACGGGACAGACCGACGATATCTTCCGTGAAGTACGGGATACGATCGCCCGCGGGGACCGGGTGCTTATCACCACCCTGACCAAGAAACTGGCAGAGGAACTATCAGAGTTCATGGCCGACCAGGGTATCCGTACCCGGTACCTCCACTCCGAGATCCAGACCCTTGACCGCACCGAGATCATCCGCGAGCTCCGTCTCGGCAAGTTCGATGTCCTCGTCGGGATCAACCTACTCAGGGAAGGGCTCGACATCCCGGAGGTCGGGTTTATCGGGATCCTCGATGCAGACAAGGAAGGTTTCCTCAGGGATGCCCGGAGCCTGATCCAGATCATTGGCCGTGCTGCCCGGAACGTGAATGCGAAGGTCGTGCTCTATGCCGATAACATGACGGACTCGATGAAGCGGGCGATCGCCGAGACAAAACGGCGCCGCGAGCTGCAGGTCGCATTCAACAAAAAACACCACATCACCCCGAAAACCATCATTAAGCCCGTCAAGGAGAAGGAAGTTGACATCAGCGACACGAAACACATCCCGAAGAAAGAGATCCCGAACGTGGTGATCGAGCTCGAGAAACAGATGCAGGACGCAGCCGGGATGCTGGATTTCGAAAAGGCGATCGCCCTCCGTGACCAGATCAAAAAACTCAACGAAAGGCTTGGCGGGAAATCTGCTGCATCATCCTGACACGTATTGATCGGAAACGATGCCGGGCCGGCAGACCGGGATAGATGATGTGATCAGGAAATATCCGGGCCCGGGTCCCGGTATCAGGGCTTTGTATCCCCGTACATGCCGGTATCCGTCTCGTCCGAACCGGTCGTCCCGACCATGTAATACTTCTTGATGAAGCCCCTTACGTTCTCGGACTCGATCCACCCCTTGTCCAGCTGGGTGATGATCCGGTCGATCTCCCGTGCCTGCAGGATGATCTTATCGGTGATGTCCCCGGGAGCCATGCTCGAGAGACCCACGATGACCGCCAGCGGGTTCCGGATGTGATCACCAAGGATTGCAAACTGCTCGATGTTCTTCTCGATCTGTTCGAGCGCCTGCCTCTTTGCAGCTTCCATCTGCTTGCGATCGGTAATGTCGATGAACGAGGCCATGATGCAGATCGGCGATCCTGTATCGTCCCGGACCATGTTCATCCAGAGGAGGACGTAAAAGGGCGACCGGTTGAACTTCAGAAGTACCAGTTCCCCGAACCAGCTGCCATTCCCGGTCACTGCATCCCGGACTTCATCGAACTGCTGGGATGAGCTGAAGAAATCACCGGCACTCCTGCCTATGAACTCGTTCTCGTGATGATAGTCCATCAGCCTGAGCATGGACTGGTTGGTATAGGTGATCTTAAAATCGAGGTCGAGGATCGTGATCGCGTTGATGGATGAACTGATCGCATGGTCCTTGATGAGCAGTGCCAGCTCTGCATGTTTGCGGTCGGTAATATCGATGATATTGGCCACGAACTGGCTCTCCGGGAGCATCCCGGCAGAGATCAGCATCCACCTGCTGCCCTCGCTTTTGGAATGCAGTCTCACTTCGTAGTTCTCTACACTGCCATGGGTCTTGAGGTTCCGGAAGAAGACATCGCGTTTGTCCGAATCCAGAAAGAGGTCGCCGAACGGGATGAGGAACGCCTCTTCTTCCGAATGCCCGAGCATGGTGGAAAACCGGTGATTCACTTCCCGGATTTTGAGTGTATCCAGATCAATAAGGCCTACGCCCGCCTGTGAATGATTGAAGAGTCCCCTATACTTGACTTCGTTCCTGCGCATGTGGGTTGCAAGGCTCGATACCACGACCGAGACACCGATCAGGACGTAACATGTTACCGAGGACGCGATAAGGACGGATGCGATCGCCCCGAGAAAAAACCAGACCATGCCCATGTAGGCGAGGGAGATGATGACGGCAAAGAGCGGGCCACGGTTCGGGTACCAGTATGCTGCAATCACGACCGGGATGTAGAAGAGGTTGGGGGCAACATCGTTGTTTCCGTAATGGAGGGAGAGGATATTGATCAGCAGTGCGAGGACCGTGGTATTCAGAACTATGAAGAGCCAGAGATTCGAGAGGCTCTCCTCCCTTTCAACAAACATATTCCCGTTGGTCAATAGCTCCACCCGGCCTTTCCGTCAAATATCCGTCTGCCTGCCTTAAAAACCCGGCATGCCGGAATATATGAATCTCAATTGCCCGAATCGCTATTAAATGGTTTTCATTTGGATCGTTATCGTAGAGCCAGTAAATGGTTTTCAATCCCGGTTCCGGGGGAAATATCCGTGTTATTTCAACAAACCAGGAATATCATGCGCATTTATAAAAATGATCCTGTACCTGTGGCTGTCCAGGCGAAGTTTCACACCCGCCTTTCAGATAAATTTCCCGGCTATGATCCAGAGCACGGAGAAAAGTACCAGGAGGACCACAAGAACGACACTGCTCTCCCCCAGTCTGAAAAGGCCCGGCAGGGTCGTGCTGTCCAGCTTACGGTACCCGAGAACACTCCGGCTGATCGCCGGATAGATGGTCCGGGCAAACAGGCCGGCCCCGATCAGGATCCCGAGAAGTCCTGCCAGTGCATCCGGATATCCGGCACCGGCAGCTGCGAGAACGGATGCCGGGCCATAGCCGAGCAGGCCAAACCCAGTTCCCATGATCAGGCCCCCGGCAAGGTGCGTACCGAGCGATGGTTGCATAGTCTTCCGTTCCGCGAGCCCGGCACGGGAGAGGACGAAGAATCCTGCTGTAGCAACGATCATTGCCGAGAGCAGGATCTCAAGAAACGTGAAATCCACAAGGAGGAGCTGTCCTTCGATGACATCGTAATTCGCAAGCCCTCCTTCGTACAGGAGGATCCCGAATGCAATCCCGATCAGAAGACCGGTAATCCTCTGGCCCGGTACCGTAGCCGGGGTCTGTTCAGCCATCGCGATCACATCCCCGCCAGCCGGAACAGCATCAGGGAGGTGGCGATCCCGGAAAACATAGTCGCGAACAGCGTGAGGTAACTTGCAACTGAGAGCTGGGCGGTGCCGCTGATCCCGTGGCCGCACATGCACCCTCCGGCCCAGCGGGCACCAATGATCAGGAGCAGACCCCCGAGAAATGCAACAGCCATCCTTAAAGGAAGCGATGGGCCGAAGCCTGTTACCCACACGGGGGGGACGGGCCCCGCAACGGCTTGCGGCAGCAGGATTGCGGCAATGCAGGAGCCGATCGCGATCCCCACTATCACCATTACCTGGCCATCAATCGCAGGAATAAAGAGCCGGTAATATTCCAGGCGCTCTGCATTCTTCCGGCCCAGCGTACAGTCGATCAGGCCGCGGACTTTGACGAATGCCGTGGTGCAGCCGAGCGGGTGGCGGGCAACAGAAAACGAGAGGCAGGCGAGGATGCCGATGCCGGCACCCACCAGGTACGGGGACCAGAGGGCCATAGATCAACCGCCTCAGCCAAGTCCCCACTGAGCGAGTGTTGTCCTTGACGGGTCAACATCGTTCCAGTCCCATCCGAGAGCCTCGATGATGCGGGAGATGGGCTGCTTGATTGTCTTGTCGAGCATCAGTTCCTGATCTACCACAAACTCGGGTGGCACCTGGTCGGCGTACTCGAAGCAGAGTACATCCGTCTTGGGGTATTTCGAAGTTACGTTCCTGATGTAGATCCGTTTCGGCTTGCTCCCTTTCCCGAACTCTGTGTGGAGGTACTGGTTGGCATATTTCGCTCCCCGTACCTGTGCATCGTCATTATCGTAATCATCGAGCGACTTCCCGATGCCGCCGGGGATGCCGATCTCATCGAGCGTGTACTTCCCGGCCCGGTATTTTTTGATCACGTCCGAGAGAAACGCCTTGATCTCCGCATATCCCTCGCCCCCGAGTATCTGCTCCATTACCTTCATCTGGACGATCTTTGTGATCTGCGGGGTGTCGCTGCGCCGGATCTCGAAGCCCACGATGTCGGTCTCGTGCACGTCTTTTCCCTCTTTCCAGACAAGCGAACCGGCGTACCGCTTCTTCTTGCCGGCCTGGAAGAACCGGGCATAGATCTTCTCGAACTTGATCGAGAAGAAGTGCATGTCGGCGTTCAGCTCGTTCTTTGCAAAGACCGAGTAACTTTCATTGAGTTTTTTCTCGATGGTCCGGGCGAGTGCGATCGTCTGCTCCCGGTCGAGATCCTTATCGAGTTGCACCATGCAGGAGTCCGTGTCGCCGTAGATGACCTTGTACCCCAGCTTCTCGATCTCCCGGCGCGTGTGTTCGATGATTGCCCGCCCCACGGAAGTGACGGCCGACCCGATCTCCCGATCGAAGAGACGGAACCGGGTGTACCCGGAGACTCCGTAGTACGTGTTCATGATCACCTTGAGTACGTTCTGCTGCATATCATACATCAGGTATTGCGGAGAGCCGAACGCAAACGTGTTACGCAGTGCCTTCTTCTCATCCCGTTCCTTCAGCAGCTCGGATATGATGCTCCGCGTCAGCCCGTCCGGCTCCTTCCGGAACCGGATACCATTCGGAGCCCGGAGTTCGCCGGCCGGGTCCTTGGTTTCCATCGAGGCGTTGATCGTCATCATTGCCATCGGGTAGAGCGACTTGAGATCGAGCACCACCACGTTCTCCCGAACGCCCCTGCTCGGTTCAAAGACAGTTGCCCCCTCGAATTCCTCGGCATTGGCAAAGCCCTTGGAGGGCAGCACATATGTCCCGAACGCCTTCTTCAGGACATAGATGTCGATCACACTGGAGGAGTTCAGGGTCTTGTCCAGCGGGCAGCCGACGTATCGGGCGATCTCGCGGTAGAACCCGATGATGTTGTCCTTGTTGTTGATCCCTACACAGAGCTCAACGTCCTTGAAGTTGTATTCCACGAAGAGGGCAGGCTGCTTCTTCCAGAGATCGGAGATCGTCCCCGTGTACCGGACCTTCTGCTCGCCCAGTTCGTCCATGGCAACCGCGTCGAGCCGGTAGGACTCCTTCAGGCTCGAGTGCATCTTCTTGTAGGCGGTAAGAAGATCGAAGAGCGCCCGGCCCCGCAGGGCATTGCGCTCGGTCTGACCGGGAATGCGGGCGAGTGAGTCAGAACGGAGGCCGAGCCGCTCCATGCGGCCGGTGATGTACGGCATATCGAAGTCCACGAAGTTCCAGCCTGAGAGAACATCCGGGTCGCGGGCAATGATGTACTGCGTGAAAGCCCGGAGCATCGCAGTCTCCTCTGCATACGTGCAGATCGTATGGGTGCCTTTCCGGAAACAGCCGTTCGCAAGGCCCCCCGCCTCCTCCTTCTGCACGATCTCGTCGGGCATCCCGCCCGGCATGAACAGGAACGTGCTGTAGTCTTCATCGAACGAATCGTAACAGGTAATACAGGTGATGGCGTCGCGTTGCGGATCAGGGAAACCCCGCTCGTCCTCGCATTCGATATCGATGATGCAGGTGCGGGCAGGGGCATCGACCTCCGCTGCTGCGATCTCGCGGTAGTCCACTAGCTCCTGCGGGGCGGAGACCCCGCCGGTGAGCCCGGTATCGATCATGAACCGGGTGGCGAACGGGATGTCGGCCTCGAAATGCCGGTACCGCTCCCGGACCTCGCGCACATCTCCCGGACGCTGGGTGTATAGTCTCCGGAGGGACTCGCCCCGGATCGAGCGGTATGTAGTCCCGGTCTCAAGCGTTGCCTGCGGAGGGAGGGACACCGACTCTGCCTGGTCGGCCGGGACATAGAAATAGGGTTTGAACCCGGTTACGTCCAGCCGTACCGCCTTGCCCTGCACATCCCTGCCGAAGATATGGATGATCGGGCCATCCGGGGAGTTGCTGTATTCCACCTGGTTGATTGCGATCGTATGGCCCGGGACTATTTCCTGTGTGCAGGGCGTGGTCATGCAATGTTCCGTCAGGGTTGACTGGGATTGCGAGGCCATCATGGCACCCGGCCCGTGCAGAGGGTGGCAGCGAAACGTCCCGCCTCTTCCATCTTTTCGGATTCCCACCTGTCCAGCTTCCATTCCTCGATCGCGAGGATCCCGTTCCGGCCGATCCGGGCCGGAATCCCAAGAGAGCAACCACTGATCCCATACTCCCCGTCAAGCACCGCTGAGCAGCTGATCAGTCCCCGCTGGTCCTCCGCGATCATCCGGATCAGCTGGCTGATATGGAACGCAGGGCCGAATGCGGTGCCTCCCTTACCGCGGATCACTTCCATGCTGGATCCCCGGAGTTCCGTGAGGATCTCGTCCCGCTGTGCATCAGCAACGGCTGCGGAAAGCCGCGAGAAGGCCGGTACCTGGTGCTCGCCATGTTCCCCAAGCACAAAGGGAGTTCCTCCAATCCCCCGGTTCTTGAGCGCAAGCCCGAACCGGGCTCCGTCGAGTTGTCCCCCGAACCCGATGCAGCGCTCCCGGGGGATCCCGGTGAGCTTATGCAGGAACCAGTTGTTCGCATCCATCGGGTTGGTCACGGTGATGAGAATGCCGGAAAATCCCTCAAGAAGCGCGGCAATCTCCCGTGTGACCGGGAGGTTTGCCGCAAGCAGATCTGCCCGGGTCTTTACTGAAGGGTTGCGGGGAAGTCCCGCTGAGAAGACGCAGATGTCCGCACCTCTCACTTCATTCTTTTTCATGCTCACGGCCACATCGATACCGGTATGCAGCAGGTCGAGCACCTGTGCCTTGAGCAGCCCGGGAGCACTGTCGTACAGGACCAGCTCATCGGCTACGCCGAGAAGCGAAGCGAGGTACGCGACCTCCCCGCCGATCCTTCCCACTCCCACCACCGCAAGACACGTCATCAGGTTACAATATGGGTATGCTAATAATAAATAACGACCATTTCCTGATGAATGGTATCGATCAGGCCGGAACCGGTAACCGTGGGTGGCGTCCCGCTCTCAAATCATATCCTGCTGGCGGCCGGGATACTCGGTACAACAGGAGCTTCGCTCCAGCGCATGCTGAATCTTGGTGCGGGCGGGGTAGTGACAAAGTCGATCGGGCCCCATCCCAAGGAAGGCCACAGCGGGCCATGCCTTGTCGTACTGGAGGACGGACTCCTGAACGCGATGGGCCTGCCCAATCCCTCCGTGGAATTTGTCGATGAGATCACCTCCCTTGCCAAAAAACCGGTTGTTGCGAGTATCTTTGGCGGAAATCCGGAGGAATTTGCCATGGTCGCCGGATGGTTTGCCGGCAAGGTGGCCGGGATCGAGCTGAACCTCTCCTGCCCACATGCCGAGGGGTACGGCGCTGCAATCGGCACGGATCCGGCGCTGGTGAAGGCCTGCACGGAAGCGGTGAGCCGCACCGGCGTCCCGACCTGGGTGAAACTGACACCGAATGTTACGGATATCACCGCGATCGGGAAGGCTGCCGAGGCAGGCGGGGCAAGCGCTATCGTTGCGATCAACACGGTGAAGGCGATGCGGATCTCCACCGGCCTCCTCCGCCCGGTACTCGGGAACCGGTATGGCGGGCTCTCGGGGAGTGCGATCTTCCCGATCGCGGTCAGGTGCGTCTATGAACTTTATGAAGCCGTCGATATCCCCATCGTCGGCTGCGGCGGGATCGCGACTGCTGACAACGTGATTGAGATGATGATGGCAGGAGCATCGGCGGTCGAGATCGGCAGCGCGGTCTTCGATAACGTGAACGTGTTTGAGACCATCCGGAAAGACCTGTATACAAAGGAAGGGATACGTCCTGAAGAGATCGTGGGGTGTGCCCATGGCTGATGGAATGCCCCTGACGGTTACTATTACCCGGATAAAAAAGGAGACCCCCAATATCCTGACCTTCTTCTTCGAACCCCCGTTCAGCTTCAACCCGGGCCAGTTTGTTATGGTCTGGGTGCCGGGTGTGGACGAGATCCCGATGGCCCTCTCATCTGCCAGCAGTATCACGGTTCAGGTTGTCGGTGATGCCACGTCCGCGTTGTCCCGTATGTCTCCTGGCGTAAAGTTCGGGATCCGCGGACCATTTGGCAATGGGTTTACCCGGGGCGAGAAAGTTCTTGCCATTGCCGGCGGTGTCGGTGCAGCTCCGCTCCTGCCGCTTGCAAGGGCCGACTGTGTTATGACCCTGCTGCTTGGGGCCCGGACTGAGACGGAACTCCTCTTCCTCGACCAGCTCGATGAATGCACGGATGTCCTGATCGCAACGGATGACGGGACCATGGGGCTCAAGGGCTTTGTCACCGGCCTTATGGAAGATCTCAATCTCGCTTCCTATGACCGCTTAGCCGTCTGCGGGCCTGAGGTTATGATGCGGGCCGTACTTGCAAAGGTTGCAGAGAAAGGCCTTGCGCATAAGACGGAGTTCTCGCTCCACAGGTACATGAAATGCGGGGTCGGCGTCTGCGGGTCCTGCTGTATCGATCCATCCGGTCTCAGGGTCTGCCGGGACGGCCCGGTCTTCTCCGGGGATCTTTTACAAAAAAGTGAGTTCGGTCACTACCTGCGGGATGCAAGCGGCAGGAAAAAGAATCTCTGAACCCCTGCATCCTGCGGGTATCTGTAATGGCACTCAACGGGCAGGCAGAGACAACCTGCTCCACGGCTGATCGTCTCTTTCTTCAGGTTGTTGTATCAGGTGCTTCAAACCGGAAGGCTTCCTTTGGCACATGGATCTCGAAACGTGCCCCCTTACCAGGCTCCCCGGTCTCTTTTATGGAAAGGCCCGTGATGCTGAGTATCTCGAGGGATAAGAAGAGCCCATAGCCGGTGTTCCGGTAATATTCGCGCCGGAAAATTTTTTCTTTGACCTCGGCAGGGACACCGACGCCATCGTCTTCGTAGACAATCGCTACACCATCCTCAAGAGTCCTGTATGATACCCTGCATACCGAGACTTTTCCCCCGTGCCGCAGGGAGTTCTCGACGAGGTTGTAGAATACTTTCTCAAGCAGGTAATCGGCGTATATCTCAAGACTGCCAAGCTCCGTTTCGACCCTGACGGTTCCTGTGTCGAGGTTCTTGATCGCACTTCCGACCGTGTCAGCGACATTCTGCCACTGTGGAGAACTGGCCCCGATGTTCTGGTAATCCCGGGTAAACCGGATCTGTTTCTGGATCAACTGGGTGATCTGGTCGATCTTGCGGAGATGCTCCATCACGGCCGGGTTGGTCTCCACCTCTTCTGCCAGCGAGAGATACATTACGATCGCCGTGATCTGGTTGAGGATATCGTGCCGGGTAATGGACGACAGGGTATTGAGCTTGCGGTTTGCCAGCTGGATTGCCGCCTCGAACCGTTTGCGTTCCTGGATCTCCGCCTTGAGGATATCATTCGCGCGGATGAGCTCGTCGGTCCTCTCCCTCACCCGCAGCTCGAGATCGTCCCGTGCCTTCTGGATCACTCTTTCTGCGAGTTTTCGTTCTGTTATATCGATCACCGAGCAGATCACGAGGTTATTTGCACCCAGTGATGCAGAGACAAGGAACTGTCGGGTTACATCCTCCCGCGTGGTGAAATGGAGTTCCATGTCCCCGGTCTGGATCCGGGTCCGGATCTCCCGCACAAATCGTTCCCTCTCCCCGGTCCCGGTGAGAATCCGGGAGAGATCAACATCAAGGAGATCTCCTCTCTCATACCTGAGCATGAGGGCGCATTTCATGTTGATCTCCCGGATCCTGAGCGTAGAGAGATCGAACGTAAAGATACCTGCCTGGGAGTTCTCAAAAATGCCCCGGTATTTCCGTTCTTCTGTCCTGAGCCCATCCGCAAATGATGATGTAACCACACCGATGGTGACAAAGATCACGAACCAGGCGGTCGAGACGGCGATCAGGGTCGGGTTGAATCTGCTGAAATTGTACACCAGCATGAGGTAGATCGTACTGAGGATGAGCGAGAAGATCACGCCCCTGTGCGGGTACAGGTAGACAAAGATGATGATCGGCAGGAAGTACAGGAAGGGAAATACTTCGGTGATCCCGTGTGTCAGGGAATAGATGGTGGAATAGATGGCAAACAGGGACGTGACGACAATCCCTGCAATACCGGCTATGGCCGCGAGGAGCGGCCGCTGCTCTTTCATGAGCTCGGCGGGGATCATTCGTCATCCTCCGCATCTCTCCGGTTTTTCTCCTGCTGTGCAAGGATTGTCTGCTCGAAACGCCGCCTTTCGAGAATCTCGGCCTGAAGTTCCTCGTTAATCTTCTCCAGGTGTGCAGTCCGGGCCCTGACCTGCTCCTCGAGATCTTCAAGGGTCTTCCGTATCTCCTCGTCCACGATCTTGCTGCCGGTGATATCGATAGCCGAACAGAGGACGCGTTTCCTGGTTACCAGTACCGCCGAGATGACCAGCCTGAGAAGGTTGCCATCCTTTGATCTGAATATCCCCTCAGTCTCCGGTTCCGGCTGGCCTGACCTGACCCGGGCGATAAACTGCTCCCGTTCTGCAGGTTCAGACCAGACCGACCCCAGTTTACGCCCGATAAGATCCCCACGGTCATATTTCAGCCACATGGCGCATTTTGGATTGATCTCAAGGATCTCTTCCGATTCCAGGTCAACGCAGAAGATGCCGTCCTGTGAATTTTCGAGAATGGCCCTTATCCGGGTCCGCTCCTCGATCAGCTGGTTTGCATAGGACGAAGCGACGACCCCGATCGTCATGAAAATGGCAAACCATGCTGTGGCAATGGCGATGAGGGACGGGTTGGTGAACCCGAAGAGGTAAATGAGACTGATGTACATCAGGCTGATGCCAAGGGTAAAGATCACTGCCCGCTTTGGGTAAAAATAGACCCCGAGGATGATGGGAAGGATGTAGAGAAAAGGAAAGACTTCAAATATGCCGTGGGTCAGGGAGAATATGGTAGTGAGAATTGCCCCTATGCATGCCGCTGCAATGATGAACATGCGAAGGACTTCTTCATTCTCCGTAGACAGATGTCGTGTCAAGCGCAATTCCCCAGTCAGAACTATGCGGCTTCTGTAGCGTGCAGCAGTATGCTATAGTACTAACCGATGATCTTATCGCATATATCTTTAAGGCATTGATCGCGCATTCTCCGAAGTCCTTATGCCGGAATTGCGGATCCGGAAACGACCGGCCGGGATGGCTGGAGATGCCCGGATTTACTGCCTGTTGATCCGTTCGAGATCTTCGAGTTTGTTGATATTGGTAAATGTCCGGAGAGCCGGGTCATGTGGCCTGAGTTCGTCCACGGGGACATAACGGGTATTAATTGACCGGATCATAGGCCGGAGCGAGAGTGAATCGTGGCTCCTGAGGTAGTCCAGCAGCGCACTTCTCCGGTACACTGCATGAAGGGGTTCGATCATCTCCTCGCTCCAGCTGGGGATCGCCGCATCGTGGTCGCCGATTGTCTCAAACAGGTGCGATACCACACCGGCCTCGATGCAGGGCATATCGCAGGCCGTGACGAAGAGGAGATCCCCGTGTGCGGCGAGCGTTCCCGCATGCAGGCCGCCGATCGGGCCGATTCCCTGCCGGATATCGGTGATGCAGGTAACCGACCCCACATCCCGGAACCGTTCGCACTGCGAGGGGTCACGGGCCACGAGGATTATCTCATCGGTCACCTTCTGGAGCGTGTCCACGAGCCGTTCGATGAAGGTCCGGCCCTGGTAGACGAAGAAATATTTCTCCTTCCCGTTGGCCCGCCGGGCTTCCCCGCCGACAAGGATCACCGCGGACCGCTTCATGTTTTCACCACAACTTCGTCCGGGAAACCGATCCCGTTCTTTCTGCCCCGGGTAATATCCTGCACCATGGATGCGTGGGGGCATGCTGCGGACGGGATCTGCGTGCCTTCATCTGCCATGGCTACTCCTGCAGAACCTGTAACGGGGATGAGTTTTTTCATGGGATGATCGTTCCTGCGGCCATGGCACGTGGCCTTCATTGGTTAACGGATTTTTTATGATAATACCGGGCTGAAATTCCAGGTCGGGAACTGCAACCCCCGCAATCTTCCGGAATTATTGGATTTCCTGTATGTAGTAGTTTACGCAGGTGCAGTACTATCCTTTCGTCTCACTTTCCTCTCCATCGCGAGAAGCGCCTCCTTGATCTCTACCGAAGGGGAAAATCCCCCGATACCCTCCGCTGCCACGACCCTGTGGCAGGGGATCACGAGCGGTGTGGGGTTGCGGGCCATTGCCTGCCCTACTACACGGGGTGAAGTACCGACCTGCCGGGCGATCTCACCGTACGTCGCCGTCTTTCCTCGTGGGATCTCCCTGACTGCCCGGTATATCCGGCTGTATGTCGTATCCTCGTGGATTGCGATCGTCTCCATGGAACGGAGATCGACTACCCGGCCGGCGCAGAACTGCCGGATCAGCGGCGGGACATCACCGGGAATAGGGGTCGTGGCAAAACGGATGCGATGGATCGTGTTCCCGCTCCAGTATACGTGGACATGCCAGAGTCCAAGGCGGCAGGAACCGCTCATTGTTTCCATTGCGCCAGCACCTCGCGGAACTTTTCGTGGTCGCATATGATCATCTCTTCCTGCATCCATGCCGGTAAGGCGTCACGGACCCGTTTTTCCAGGAACCTCTTCTCTCCCAGCACAAGCACGCCGCGATCCTCGGGCGTCCGGAGCACCCGGCCGAGTGCCTGGAGCGACCGGTTGATGGCGGGCAGGGTATAGCAGATGAACTCTCCTTCGCTGCCGAACTTGTGCCGGAAGTACTCAATCATCATCTTCCGCACGCGGTTGAACGGCGCGAGCGGCAGGCCGATCACCATCGCCCCGGCGAGCATCTCGCCCCGGTAATCGAGCCCCTCGCTCCATTTCCCCCCGCAGACCGCAAACATCACTCCGGATTCCCTCCGTGACGGCAGAGAGAGAAACTCCGTGAGTGCAGCACTGGCATTGGCTGCATCCCGGGGCTCGATGAAGATCTTCTTGCCCCGGATATGGGGTACTGCAAGCTCTGCATAGGATTCGAGGATCTGGTAACTCGGGAAGTAGCACGCCCGGTTACCCTTCAGGGCAGAGAACGTTCGGATGTAATCGACGATCCTGTTTGTATTATCTTTATTCTGGCGCATCGAGTACGCGGTCGTGATATCGTTTGCGCAGGCCACGACACGGTTCTCTTTCGGGAATGCGTTGGGCAGGGCCAGAGTTGTAACTTTTGCTTTCCCGAAGTAATAGTTCCGGAAACTCTCCACTGGTGAAAGTGTGCCCGAGATGAGGATGCAGCAGGCATGCGATCCGCAGACCTCCGTAAGGGAAGTTGCAGGGTCGATGCTCCTGACCTCGAGGGTGATCCCGGACTCGTCCCGGCGGTATAATGTCAGGAAGGACGGATCGGTGGCGGAGTTGGAGAGCCGGACCAGGAATTCCGTAAGCCGCTCGATCGCGGTCTCCTTAAACTCGCCTGACTTCTGGTTCTTCTCCCGGATCGTCTCGGCAAGTCCCATAAGATCGTCAACGATCTCATCCATCTGCTTGTAGAGCGACTCCCGGATGATCATCCGGTCGAATATCGCGGGATCGAACCAGTCTTCAGTTTCTGTGGAGTTCGCGAGTCCCCGGATGAACTCCGTGAGCCGGGGGAGCACGTGTCGGACTGCCTCAGCACCCTTGTGGCGTTTTGCCATGCCGGATAATTCCCGCGATGCCTGTTCGAGGTCCCGTTCCTCCAGCGTGACGCTCTCGATGCCGGTGATCACGTCCCCGCAGTTGTGCGCCTCGTCGATGAGGAGGAGCACGTCCTGCGGCTCCACGTTCAGGTTCGCGTAGAGCTGCTCGCGGATATCACGATCGAAGAGGTGGTGGTAGTTGAGGATCACGACATCGGTATTCTTCGCCGCATACATCATCAGCTCGTACGGGCAGATCCCCGCGCTGTACTCCGAGAGTTCCCGGGGTGAGACGGGGTTTGCGATCACGCGGTCGGCCTTGTTCCGGAGCTCGGTGGAGGGCACCATGCGGACACCGACCCCTTCTGCCTGGACGAACATCCTGCTGCCTATGTAGTACGGACAGAGGAGCGGGTGCTCCTTGTCCATGCGCCGGATCTGCTGGATGATGAACGGATCCTTGGCCGGTACCATCGCCCCTTTCTCGGCCCGGTCGCGCATCAGCGAGTTCGAGAACGCCTTTACCCCTTCGCACCGCCGGTAGATGTCTCCCTCGCCGCCCAGAGGGCACATGCTCCCCTTACCGACAAGGTACACGGTCTTGATCTGCGGCTGCTTCCGTTTCACGAGCTCGAGCTCGCGGATGAAGGTGGTGAGCTGGCTGATTGTCCGGACCGCGATCACGATCTTCCTGCCCTTGCGCTCGGCGAGAAGGGCCGCCACTACGCTCGATTTGCCGGACCCGGTCGGGGCATCGATCATCCCAATCCCGCCATCCCGGGCAAGTTGCGCCGAGATTTCGAGCATGTGGCGCTGGCCGGGCCGGTATTCGCTGTACGGGAAGAATGCGTCGATATTGTCCATTGCCGGTCTATGGTTGGCGCTGCCGGGTTTTATGGGCAACGGAAGGGGAGGTGAAAATGAACCGGCAAAGTATGGGGCGGATCGTTTTCCTGCGCAGGACCGGCCCCTTATGTATGTTCCGTCGCCGATGGCGCTGGTACCTTCCAAACCTCCATATGCTTTCGCTTCCCAGTGAGGGTACAGGAGACTCCGACCGGATGGAAACAAAAATACTGAAGTGGGTCGTGGATCTTGCACTGGGTGTCACGTTCGCGGTATGCTTTGTTACCGGGCTTCTGAAATTTCCCCTGTTGCTGCAGGCAACCGGTCTCTACCGCCTGGTCCTGCCATCCGCCCTGATCTCGGATCTGCATGACTGGTCCGGCCTCTTTCTTGGCTTCTTCGTGCTCCTGCACCTGTCCCTGAACCGGATCTGGATTATTGCTATGACAAAAAAAGTGCTGACCGGGAACCGGTAAAAAGAGTGTTCTTTCTTGTGCCCGGTCATTCCCGTGAATGCTAATTTCCGGAGAAGCTCGCGTTCAGGTCCCCGGAATTGGAATAGCCCCGCTGTTCCCAGTACCCCCGGTATGACGGGTCATCGGTGAGTTCGATCTTCTCGATCCATTTGATCCACTTGTACCCCCACTTATCCTCTGCCACCAGCTCGAACGGGTAGCCCCGCTCGGCGGGCATCGTGACATTGTTCATGCGATAGGCCATCAGGATATCGTGCTGCGTGAAATATGTGAGCGGGAACGAGGTCGTGTAACCATCATGTGCAGTGAGGACCACGGTGTTCGCCCGGGGATCGGCCCCGGCATCATTAATGAGGTCCCGGACAAGGATGCCCTCCCAGAGGATAGTCGCGTCCCATCCCTCAACGCAGTGGAGGGTGACGACTTTTGAGTAACGGGGGTGCTGTGTCAGAACGTCGTCGTACGTGTATACAACCGTCCGGTTCGTCAGGCCGGTGACGGTGAGGCGGTAATCCGTGATGTTGATGTGCTGGGGGCCGGCAATGGAATTCTCATGGAAATCATTGACCGATGAGAGATCCTTTCCCTGGTATGATCGTACTTCGACAGGTGCAAGGGGTGTGGGGCCGCCACCTGCGCCCGTGCCTTCCAGACCGGCCGGGGACCGGAAGACCAGGACGGCAATGATGACCACTATGAGTATGGCCAGCACAGCGGCAGGAATAATGCGTTTGTCCATGGGGGAAGATGGGCATAACAGCTTATCAATAATTGGATAGGCACAGCGGAAGATCCGCGTCAGATCTCCGCCACAAGGATCTTGTAGAAATTCTCCGCAGCATTGCGTTCTATCCACGGGCGGTGGCCGCATTTCTCGATAAGAACAAAACGGAAGTCCGGCAGTAACCTCGCGAGCGGGTCATTCACCCCTTCTGCCGGGTGGGGGTCCCAGTCACCGTGAATCGCGACTACCGGGCAGGTAATTGCCTTTGCCATCTGGGTAAGGATCTGTTTCTTACGGAGTTCACAGGCTTCGTCCCAGACACCTTTGAAGACATCGTACTGGCAATGGAAACCCTCATCCATGGCATGTGACGGGTCGTACGTGTCGGCATGGGAAAGCAGGCTTCCGAGTTGTGCGAGCAGGGCGTTCTTATCGGGTGTGGCCGGGTCTGCGAGCTGCGCAAGAAGGGCCTGCGCCTGCGCCTGATCCTTTTTACTGAGCCGGGTCATGCGGGTCTGGGTCACCGCAGCGGCATACTCCTCCTCGAACGGGGGGCTGCCGACCAGCACCAGTTTTTTAACAAGAGCCGGGTAGCGGGAGGCGAGCATGAAGGACAGGTATGCCCCCCACGAGAACCCCACGAGCGTCACCGGAACCTTGCCGTGTTCCAGGAGAATCGACCGGAGTTCCTGCACCTGGCCGTCCAGTGTAGTCGCGGTCTGGAATGGTTCGAGAATGCCCGTTACAGCAGACAGTTCCCGGGCTACCGGCGCCACCTCGCCGGGTGCTCCGGGCCCCCCATGGATCACGGCCACTGCATAGGGCCCATGCCCCCATTTCCGTACCGTTGTCATCGTGATTACCGGTTTTCTCTTCAGAGTATAAAATAGTCCGTGGTCAGGAATGAAAATGCGGCAGGAAAAATGCGTTCGCGGAAGGGATCATCAGGTTCGTACCTGACCGTCGGATAACGCATTCACGGTCTGACCTTTGCTTGTTTCATCAGCGCCAGCAGCCCGGCAAGTATCTCTTTTGGTGTCGGCGGGTTGCCTGGGATCTTCAGGTCTACAGGGAACAGTTCTTCCGCACCGCCCAGCACGGCATAGGTCCCTGCAAAAATACCGCCGTTACATGCATCATCGCCCACTGCCACTACGAACTTGGGGGACGGCATTGCATCGTAGGTCTTCTGTGCAGCGATCGCCATATTGTGTGTGACAGCGCCGGTTACCATCAGCACATCCGCATGCCGGGGCGACGCGACAAACGTGATGCCGAACCGCTCGACATCGTAATAGGGGTTATTGAGATTGTTGATCTCGATCTCTGTCGCGTTGTCGCTGCCGGTATCGAGTTCGCGGATGGCAAGGCTGCGCCCGAAGACTGCATCGATCTCCCGGTGGATCTCCCTGCCGATCTGCCCGATATCCTCGTCCCGTACCGTCAGCTCTTCCGTCACTTTCTTTTTCAGCAGGCAGGATAATGCGTTCACCATGTCTTTCACCTCACAGGTCGGTCCCTGCATAGGACAGGTTCAGGCTCTTGTTGATCACCGGGAAGTCCGGCACGATGTTGCCCTGCACCGCATGCTCGATCGCCTGCCAGTTGCAGAACGACGCAGTCCTGACCTTGTAGCGCTCGACCTTTCCTTCGCGGATCCAGACCCAGCAGATATTCTGTCCCCGGGCGGATTCTATCAGGGCAAGAGCATAGCCGTCCCGCGTGACCAGCTCCGCTTTGACCGGCCCATCAGGTATTGCCTCCAGCAGCTGATCGATCAGCTCCAGCGAGTCCATGATCTCGGAAGCCTTTACCGTGAAACGGGAGAGCACGTCACCGTCGTGCAGGATGGTGTTGTCCGGGGGAAAAATACCGTAGATCCCGTACGGGTGATCCGTCCGTACATCCACTTTCCCTCCGGAGGCACGGGCTGCAGGACCGGTTATATTGAGCGGGCGCAGCAATCCTTTCCTGATGATACCGGTCGTTGCGAACCTGTCGAGAACCGACGTGGTCGAGAGGACGATCTTCAGTCCTACCCGGTAGCGTTTCCGGAACCGGGCAATGAACCGCCTGAGTTCCATCAGATGTTCTTTCCGGAGATCCTGGGAGAGCCCCCCGGGCACCACCATCCCCCGCATGAACCGGGACCCGGTCAGGCTGTCACTCATGCGGAAGATGTCCTCCCGCAGGACGGCAAACTGGTTGGCCCCGAGAGGAAAAGCCACATCTATGAGCATTCCCGCCTGGTCCCCGAGATGCGAGCAGATCCGCTCCAGTTCCAGCAGGACCGTGCGCAGGTACCAGGCGCGGTCTGGTACCTGGAGCTGCGCGATCTTCTCGATCGCGAGGCAGAACCCGGTCGCATTTGCCACCGATTCGTCACCGCTTACCGCCTCTGCCACAGCAACGCAGTCCTGTGGAAGCCGCCCCTCTGCGAGCTTCTCGATCCCCCGGTGCTTGTAGAACATCCGGATCTCGAGATTGAAGATGGTCTCGCCTATAACGCTGAATCGGAAATGGCCCGGCTCGATAATGCCCGCATGCACCGGCCCCACCGGTACCTGGTAGACGCCTTCGCCCCGGACCGGCCGGAAGGGGTACTCGTCTGCTGCATCCAGGGGCTGTGATGCCGGTATCGGGCCATTCCGGAAGGATTTTTGGAGCGGGTGGAACCCGACCGGGTAGTTCTCGTGCAGGAAGAGCCGCCGGGTATCGAACGCACCGTGGAACTCTACCCCGAACCCGTCCCGGCACTCGCGCTCAAACCACGACGCTGACGGGAATGTTCCTGCAAGGGAGACCGCCTGCCCGCTGGTGTGCCTGATGGCAACAAGGATTACGCTCTTCTTTTCGAACACAGTAAAGAGTGAGAAACATGCATCCCGGGAGAATCCTTCGGCACAGAAGAGTCCTGTCAACACGCATTTCCGCTTTGCAAGTGTCCCGGCAAGCTGCAGGAATTCCTCCTCCTGTACCTCGATATAAAACTCTCCGTTGTGTCCCTGCGTGATCCTATGTGCAAGCTCCCCGGACCCTGCGAGCCTGCGGACATAGATCATCCCGGCATCTTCCTGAGCACCGGTCAACCCGGAATCTGTCGACATTTAGAACCTCAGCTCCGTTACAATCTGGTTGAAGAATGATGTCTCACCGGAGGTGAAGATGATCCCGAGCAGGACAATCATGAACAGCAGGACCACGATGGGGATCTTCATACTGGCCGGGGTATGGTACTGCCTCACCTCCAGGGGGTGTTCTTCGGAAGATACCTGCGTGAACGTGCTGATCACATAATACCCCAGCGCGGCCGATGCGATGAAGAGCAGGACGAGCATGACGACCAGTGCGGGCAGGGAAACGGTCCCGAGCTGGAGCAGGATGAAGAATTTCGAGAAGAAGATTGGAGACGGGGGCATACCGATGATCGCAAGCCCGCCTATGATGATCCCCCATGCAGCGAGCGGCTGGAGCCGGAACACGTCCCGGATCTCGTCTAACGCGTCTGCCGAGAGCGTGCTCCGGTACTGGCGGTGGAGGATCCCTGCCGAGAAGAAGAGGGAGGCTTTTGTGAACGAGTGTGCCATAATGTGGAAGAGCACCCAGAATATTGCAAGGGGCGTCGAAATGGCGAGGCCCACGAGCAGGATTCCCATGTTCTCAATACTGGAAAATGCGACCAGTTTCTTGAGATTCTTCTCAGGAAGCATGGAGATGGCGGCGATGCCCACGGTAAGGATCCCGAAGAAGGCGAGGAGAGGAGCAGCAGCTGCTACTGCCGTGGTCTGGTGCACGATGGCATAGACGCGGATAATACCATAGATGCCCACGTTCAGGAGCACTCCCGAAAGGATTGCACTCACTGCGGACGGTGCCTTCGCATGGGCTTCCGGCAGCCACGTGTGGAACGGGAAGATACCGGACTTTGCCGAAAACCCTATGAAGACAAGGGCAAATGCGGCGATCAGCATTCCCGCAGGGAGGACTGCCGCCTGCTCCATGAGGCCGGTCCAGTTCAGGGTGCCCGTGCCAAGAGCCGTCCGGGAGACCTCGAAGAGGAATATGAGCCCGACAAACGAGAAGAGCATGGAGATCGAGGCGATGAAGATGTACTTGATCGCGGCATCGATATTCTCCCGGGCTGCGAGGATGGCGATGAGCATGGCCGAGATGATTGTGGTCAGTTCGGCGAAGATCCAGAAGAGGGCCAGATTATCCGAGCAGAACGCCAGGGTGATGAGCAGGAGGAGCAGGGCCCACGCGGCATAGAAGAGTCTCAGGCTGTTCTTCCCGAGTTCACCGCTTTCCAGGAGCCCCTCAACATACCCCCGTGCATAGATGGCAGCAAAGAGGAAGACGATGGTCGTGATCAGTATCTCATAGATGCCGAGATGGTCGATGAAGAAGTACTCGCTGCCGATCAGGAATGTAGAGACCGGGATCTGTCCGAAAAGGATAAGATACGCAGTGAGCCCGAGGAAGATGAATGCCTCTGCGATGCAGACCAGGTTCATCTGCCGGTGGCTGCGGCTGAGCGCAATCAGTGCAATGGCACAGGCAACAACAAGAACAAATGCGATCAGGATCATGGCGTCTCCTCCGTATCGTCCAGCAGGTGGAACCGGTTGAGCCGATCATGGTAGTCCTCGAGGGTGGAATCGATGCCTACCGTAAGGATCGTGGTCAGCAGCACGAGGATGATCAGGTCGATAACGATCAGGAATTCGATAATAAACGGAAGCTCGGTGACGAACATGCCAAAGAGCAGGACACCGTTCTCCATCGAAAGGTACCCAAGCACTTTGGAGATTGCACGCTTGCGCGAGAAGGTCACCATCATGCCCATCAGCATCAGGGAGATTCCGAGCACTGCCCCGAAGAAGAAGAGGCTCTCCCGGGCCGGTGTACCTTCCATGATCTTTGAGAGCGTGATGTAGATGACAAGCATAAGGGCCATAGAGAGGAGAAGCGAGGTAGTCGGGTTCAGGAAATGGAACTCAATGTCTCTCCTGATCCGGACCCGCTCCTGGATTGTGGCAATGAAGTAGGGAATGATGAGCACTTTGCTGATAAACGTGATTACTGCGATTGCGAGGAGAACGCTGCTGCCTTCGAGCGTGTAGAGCGAGAGGGCGATAAGCACGAGGGTCAGGGACTGGATGGCATATACCGAGACCAGCGAGAGGATGTTCCGGGTGGAGATGATATAGGCCGCGGTGATGATGACCACAACGAACAGGACCCGGATGATCCCCTGGATGAGAGTAGGGTCGATCATGAGAAGACCTCGATGATGATGATCAGCGTAGAGAAGAAGAACGCCATCGCAAAGAGGCTCGGCAGCCGGAAGAACCGCATCTTGGCCATCGAGGACTCGAAGAGCCCGATGACGCCAGCCAGGATACATCCTTTCAGGAGGAAAAGGATGAGAGCGAGTATCAATCCGGTCGCCGTGAGCGTGGTGGCAAGCCCGAACGGGACGATCAGGTTGATGAGGAGCGCCATCAGGAGCGTGAGCTTGACTGCGGCGGAGAGCTCCATAAGGGCGAGGTTGGAGCCGGACTGCTCGAGGATCATCCCCTCGTGGATCATGGTGAGTTCGAGATGCGTCTCCGGGTTGTCGACCGGGATACGCGAGGTCTCTACGATCAGGATGATGAAGAGGGAGATCCCGGTGAGAATGAGGGTGGGCGTAGAGAGGGTACCGGCAGCCGCCGACCGGGTGAACATCTCGAATATGTTCAGGGTTTTGAAGACAAAGACGAGCGCGGCAAAGACGATGATGGTTGTCGGTTCGATGATCGCCGAGATGCTCATCTCCCGGGAACTGCCCATCCCGCCAAACGAGCTGCCTGCATCAAGGCCCGCAAGCGCCATGAAGAACTTGGCGAGCGCGAGCAGGTAGAGCAGGAGAATGATGTTGCCTATCCCTCCGACCGGTTCCGGCACAAAGACCAGTGGCACGAAAAGGGCTGCAACGAGGATTGCAGCAATGTTTACGATCGGAGTGACCCGCATGATCCATGACGAATGGGGCGAGTAGATCACCTCTTTTTTTACCAGTTTTGCCAGCATGAAATACGTCTGGAAGACCGTCGGGCCTCTCCGCCCCTGGGTCCAGGCCTTCACTTTTTTTATCAGGCTGATGAAAAGCGGTGCGATCCCGAGAACTACCGCGGTATTGATTACCAGGTACAGGATAAATTCCGGGCTCATGCAAACCACCCCAGCCAGACAACCATCACGAGCACCGTGACAAAGACATACAGGAGGTACGTGTCAAGGCAGCCGTTATGGATCCGTGAAACGGCTTTCGCTGCCCGGCATGAGGCCCGGGCAACGGGGAGGTAGAGATACTCCTCGAATACTTTCAGGAGCCGGATCTCCGCGATCCCTTCACGGAAGATGCAACCGGCATTATCGAAAAACGATCGCTCGTTCCGGATCTTTGTCCGGTAGATGGTCGAGAAGATGATGTCGATGGGCTCAGAAAATCCGTGACCACTGTATTCAGTCAGCGGCTGCTGCGAAGGCATCCCGCATCCCCAGGTCCCGGAGATGCGGACGGTCCGGGAAGCGGTGAAGTACAGCGTTCCGAACGTGAGTGCGATCATGGCAAGGAGAAGCACGCCTACGAGCAGCATGTCCGGGATGGGCACCGTATACCCGGCCAGTGCAAACAGCTGGACTGCAAGGAGCCCGATAACGATGCACGCTCCGGCAAGGAGAGCCGGCCCGGCAAGCATCGGGAGGGGCACTTCACGGGCATCCCCGCTCTCTTCTGATCGCGGCAGGGCGAGGAAGACCGACCCGAATGCCTTGACAAAGCAGGCGGCGGAAAGGGCGCTTGTCAGTGCAAAGAGGGCAAGACAGATGAAGAGCAGGACCTTGAAGAGCGGGTTTGCCACGGCAACCGAAGAGAAGAACGGGATGAAGATCAGGATCTCGCTTGCAAATCCGTTCAGGGGCGGGAGGGCTGCGATCGCAACGGCCCCCACAAAGAAAAGACCTGATGTATATGGCATCCGGTGCACAAGCCCCCCCATGTGCTCTATGTCGCGGGTATGTGTTGCGTATACCACGGATCCCGCAGTGAGGAAGAGCAGGCTTTTGAAGAACGCGTGGTTGAGGGAATGGAAGAGAGCGCCGAGCAGGCTGAGCATGGCAAGCGCCGGGAGGTTGTTGGACGTGAAGATGACAAAAAGGCCGATCCCGACAAAGATGATGCCGATATTCTCGATACTGCTGTAAGCGAGCATCGCCTTGATGTCGTGTTCCTTGAGGGCATAGATGATCCCAAGGACCGCAGAGGCCGTTCCTGCGGCAAGGATCAGGACACCCCACCAGAGGTCGGGTGCGAATACATCGAGAAGGAACCTGACCAGACCGTAGACTGCGATCTTGAGCATAACGCCGGACATGAGGGCCGAGATGGGGGACGGGCTTGCGGGATGGGCATACGGGAGCCATTTATGGAACGGGATGATCCCGGCCTTTATCGAGAAACCCAGGAACAGGCAGAGGAATGAAGCGGTCAGGAAGGGGGATGAAGCTGCAGGGAGATGGGTAAAGGCGAATGTGCCTGTCTGCCCGTACAGGATGATGACACCGAGCATGACAAAGAGTGTTGAGAGCTGTGTCATGACGAAATAGAAGATGCCGGCCTTCTTTGTCTCGGTATCATCATATTCATACATCACGAGAAAGAAAGAACTCGCGGCCATCAGTTCCCAGAAAAGGAAGAACCCCAGGGTTGTTCCTGATGCCACCACCAGCACCATCGAGAGGATGAAGAGGTTTGCACTGGCGCAGAGGAGATTCCTGCGGGTGCCGCCATGCAGGTATTCGATGTAACTGGTAGAGTAGATCGCGACACTGCCCGATACTGCGGCGATGATCAGGATGAAGAAGGCCGCAAGCCTGTCGATCACGAGCGTGAGAATGAACCCGGCAATGGTCTGGTATGCCGTCCATGCAATGACCTCGCCGGAAAGGAGAATCACGAGAGACAGCACAGCCAGTACAGCAGAGGCCCCGATGGTACAGCAGAGTGAGACCGTTCTCGCCGCCTTCCGGTCAGTTCCCATTGTGACAAGCGGGATAACAACCCCTGCCAGGAGAAACGCAATACCGATGAAGAGGAGTTCTGTTATCATGCTTTGCTATCCTTCCCGACGACAAGGGAACGGTTCGTTGTCAGATTGAGGCCTGATACCGGGAACCATGCCGATCTGCAGGCACGGCATCGTTTCCTCCAATCCGCATTGTCGCCGTTCATGACTCCTCCGGGTTCGTCGCGTTTTGCCCCTTTGGATCCGGTGTGCGTTCCCGTCGCATGGCACAGGTAGCTCCTTTCTTTTTGCCAGCGGTATCTCCGGCAAGGGGCCCCCTGAGCGAATCCGGAATCTCGGCTTCCTGCACAGGGTGGAATCCCATGGTATGGTACAGTTCGGCCACGCCGGCAGCGGCCCGGACATACAGGACATCCTTTTTACCCAGCGCATCGATAAGGAGTGCAGTGATCCCCCGGACGAACCCTTTCCGGCGGACATCTTCGAGAATATAGATCCCGTCCAGTTCGAGCCCTTCCGTATGGCGCACGCACCGGGCCACCGCGATAAGCCTGGAGCCGTTGAACGCAGCAAACATGCAGGTCGTGGATGGATCGGTATCCATTGCCCGGAACCGGAGGCTGAGTTCCTGCCGTATCCGCCCAATCTCCGAGCTCCTGAGTTCCCGGACCTCTACGGCATCCGGGCCTCTCGGGGGTGAAGGCAGGATATGATGGGCAATGAGAATCCTGTTGAGCGTATTGAGGAGGTGCGGACGGAATGTGATAAATCCCCCGCTCTCCTCCCCGGCCAGATTGTAGAGGGCAAGGAGCGTCTGGTCCTCATTGAACACGTCTTCTTCAGAATTCACCGTGAGCGTCGGCACATCTCACCTCCGGGATCGTTATTATGCCAGTACAAAAAAATATGGGGAAATTGCGCATTCAGATCATCAGCAGATAGTAATTCATCACGGTTATTTTCCAATCCTTATATACTATTGTGGCGGACACGGTGAAATATCGGTATTTTTTTTATGAAATTGCATGGTTCCGTCCGGGGGAGTTGCTTATCCCGAAGGGAAAGCGTAAAAAATGCCGTGAAATGGATTATCGGGTTTTATTCCGGGTTTTCCCGGAATGCGCGCCCGAAAGAAGCCCGTAGGATTAGAATTCTTTCTCTATCTCGGTCTTGATCCTGTCCAGCGTGATCCGCCCGATCTTCGTGACCCGCCCGTTGACCAGGACCATCGGGATCGGGGGATATTCCCTCTCAATAATGGTGCGGATATGCTCCGGTGTACCCTCATCGAGGAGGGTAAGTTTGAGATCTACACGGTTCCCGTAGGTTTCCGCAAGCACTTTTTTCAGTTCCGCATAGGCATCGGTGAGTTTTCCCGAGAGGTAACAACCGGAGAGGCCGCAGGTGCGGTCTTCATCGCAGGGGAACGGGGAACATTCTGACGTTTTCAGCCCGACAATCTCGACATGGACGGTTCCTGCCATGCCATAACAGTCTGCCCGGGCACTATATGAGGATTCGCGATCTGGCACTGGTCATCAGAACACAGGCCGGGTAAACCCGCCGGGAAAAAGGTAAGATCAGATGAACCGCTCGAACCGGTCCTTCTTTGCCTTGCAGATGGGACAGATATCAGGAGGATTTTCGCGGGCACAGAGGTACCCGCAGACCTTGCAGCGCCAGACGGGAAATGAAAGGGTCTGACCTGAAAGCGGACCCGTGGAAACCGTATTTACAACTGCTCCGGCCAGTCGTTTCGATCGGGGCGGTCGCCGCTCGGGAACCGGTGCAGCCTGTTTTTCGGTCCCGCGAGCAATGGCATCGCTGACATAAAGAGCACAGTAGCATGCACCATACTCAGCTACGTCTGCGTCCCGGTAATCGCATGGGCAGACGATGTCAAGATCTTCTTCCTTTTTACCGGTAGCAAGCCGGCATGGGCAGGACCTGTACCCGTACCGCTGCTCGTTCCGGAGCAGGCCTTTTATGAGGTTCCCGGTAAATTCCCGGTCAGGATTGAACCGGTATCCGCCCGCCTCGGCTTCCGATCTCATCATCTCATGTACGCGGTCTGCATCCCGCTCGTTAATTCCGGCAAAGTTCATGGCCCCAGGGTCTCCCGGATCTCCTGCTCGCGGAACCCGATGATGCATTTGCTGTTGTTTATGACAAGTATCGGGAACGATCCACTGGGATTCCACTTTTCGACGATCTGCATGATGTCATCCTGGTCCTGTCCTTCCATCAGGTCGACGTAGACAAAATCGAATGCAACCCCCATCTGCCTCAGGAGCTCCTTGGTCTTCGCACACCATCCGCAGGTCGAAAGCGCGTATAACATTATCGATCCCTTGTTCTTTCCATTTACATGTTCCACTGTCATGAAAAACCAACCAAAGTAGTATGGATGGAGATTGAGGAAGATACTATTTAAGCGTGGGGATAGCGGATATGGCGGAGTAACTTCCCTTGTAACATTTTCACGCTTATAATCTCCGGCGGGAGCAGTTCCATGGATCCGGAAAACCGGGATCATCCCTTTGGGATAGCACAGATAAAAAAAAGGTAAGGTGGTTCACTTATTCTTCATAATGATATTGACGTCCTGAAGCAGGGCCTGAAGATCCTCTTCGTGTTCCACTTCCTGGGAGAGGATAGTGAGGACCATGTTGTAGGTAACAGGGTCAGTATCCCTGGTCTTTTTCAGGAGTGAGTTGTAGGTCTTGATAGCACACTGTTCACCCTTGATATTCTGCTCCAGCACCTTGACGATAAACGGGTCATCGGGGGCTTCGTACCCGCAGTTGGTCAGTTTCAGCCAGTCCTGGGGTTTTGTGACCGGTACCCCGCCGAGCTGGATGATCCTGGTGGTGAGAAGCGTAGCGTGAGCAAGTTCCTCGGTGGCATGTAAGGTAAGTTCTGCAATCACTGCTTCTTTGTTCGGGCCGCGGACGACCTTGGAGCCGATCCAGTACTGGTAATAGGCAAGCCACTCATCGGAATATGCCTTGTTGAGGATCTTGAGAAGTTCATCAACATCGATTCCAACAATTTTTCTTCCTTGTGTTCCCATGATATTCACCGTCAGGTGTGTTGACTGACAGCTGAATATCAAATCTTAACCGATTTATGCATATCCGTTCCTGCACCCGGCATTCATTTTTTGAGGAAATCCCATTCCTCCTCCGGAAACATCCCCCGTCGCGGGAACGATCAGATAACCCCTGCATAACCGGCTGTTCCAACTCGTACCTGCACTATCGTTAATAACTATTCCGGCACATAACATATGGAAATCATGAAGGCTGTTCTGGGTCTTGAGGACGGACAATTCGTCGTGGGAGAGGGTTTTGGTGCCGAGGGGGAATGTGCCGGTGAACTGGTATTCAACACCCAGATGACCGGCTACATGGAATCCCTCACTGACCCGAGTTATTTTGGCCAGATCCTGATGTTCACGTTTCCGCTGATCGGCAATTACGGCGTTGACCGGCAGAATTTCCAGAACGAGAAGGTCTGTGCCCTGGGATGCATCACCAAGGAGATCTGCGAGAAACCGTCCACTCAGCCCTCCATCAGATCTTTTTTTGAAGAGAACAACCTGCTCGGCATGACGGGGGTCGATACCCGTGCCCTGACCATCAAGACCCGGGTCCATGGCACGATGAGGGCAGCTCTCGTTGTCGGCAGTGAAGACGGCGATGCTGCCGTCCAGCTCGCCCGCAGGACACCTACTATCTGCGATATCATTCCCATTCCCGAAGTATCCTGTAAAAAGCCGTACCATATCAGGGGAAGCGGAAAACGGATCGCCGTCATGGATCTTGGCATCAAGAAGAACATGCTCACCAGCCTCTCGAAGCGGGGCGGTGATCTCCATGTCTTCCCGTACAATGCCACTGCAGACCAGGTGATGGCGTGCAAGCCCGATGCACTCTTCGTCAGCAACGGCCCGGGCGATCCCAAGCAGGCGACCGATGCGATCCGCTGTATACGGGAACTGCTCGGCCAGCTCCCGATCTTCGGGATCTGCATGGGCAACCAGGTCTCCGCGCTTGCTCTCGGAGGCGACACCTACAAACTGAAGTTCGGGCACCGGGGTGCAAACCAGCCCGTGCGGTTTGAGGATGGCCGGATCTTCATCACCACCCAGAACCACGGCTTTGCCGTGGAGGCAGACTCGCTCCCGGAAGGGTCGAGGGTCACCTACAGAAATGTCAACGATGGCACGGTTGAAGGATTTGAGAACAAGGATCTCTGTCTTACCACCGTCCAGTTCCATCCTGAGGCACACGGGGGCCCGCGGGACACGGAAGCGCATTTCTTCGACTCGCTTTTCAGGAGGATCGCCTGATCATGCCCAAACGGCCAGAGATCAGGAAAGTCCTGCTGATTGGATCCGGCCCGATCCAGATCGGCCAGGGTGCGGAATTTGATTTCTCCGGATCGCAGGCATGCCGTGCCCTCCGCGAGGAGGGTGTCAGGGTAGTCCTCGTTAACTCCAACCCGGCAACCATCATGACGGACCCGGAGATGGCAGATGAAGTCTACATCGAACCGCTCCGGGCAGACATTATCGCCAAGATCATCGAGAAGGAGAAGCCGGACGGGATCCTCTCTGGCATGGGCGGGCAGACCGGCCTGAACCTCACGGCAGAACTTGCCGAGATGGGGGCGCTCAAAGGGGTCGAGATCCTCGGAACGCCTCTCGAGGCGATCTACAAGGGCGAGGACAGGCAGAAGTTCCGGGACCTGATGCAGGAGATCAGCGAACCGGTCCCGAAGAGCATGGTTCTCAACTCCATGACCCAGATTGACGAGGCGATCCGCGAGATCGGCCTCCCGGCGGTTGTCCGCCCGGCATATACCCTTGGGGGAGCCGGCGGAGGCATCGGCAAGACCCGCGAGGAACTGACCCGGATCATTGAACTCGGCCTCTCCCGCTCCCGTATCCACCAGGTGCTCATTGAAGAGAGCGTCATGGGCTGGAAAGAGATCGAGTTCGAGGTCATGCGCGATGCATCAGATACCTGCATCATTGTCTGCGGTATGGAGAATGTGGACCCGATGGGTATACACACCGGGGAAAGTGTTGTTGTCGCCCCGATCCTCACCCTGCGCGATGATGAGTACCAGATGATGCGCAGTGCGGCGATCCATATCATCCGCTCTCTCGATGTACAGGGTGGCTGCAATGTCCAGTTCGCCTTCAAGGATGGCGATTACCGTGTTATCGAGGTCAACCCGCGTGTTTCCCGGTCCTCCGCCCTCGCTTCAAAAGCGACCGGCTACCCGATTGCACGGGTCGCGGCCAAGATCGCGATCGGCCTGAGACTTGACGAGATCACCAACACCGTGACCGGGTGCACATTCGCCTCGTTCGAACCCACCATCGATTATGTTGTTGTGAAAGTCCCCCGCTGGCCGTTCGACAAGTTCAAAGGGGCTGACCGGACCCTCACCACCTCGATGAAGAGTACCGGGGAGGTCATGGCGATCGGGCGGACCCTGGAAGAGGCCTTCATGAAGGCAAAGCGGTCCCTCGATACAGATGTCCGCACGCATACGAGCCAGAGCGAGATCCGCATGATCCTTTCCCGCCCGACCGACGAACGGTTCCACTGCCTGTTCGACGCATTCCGGCTGGGTTTCACGCTCGACGAGATTGCCCATCTCACTTCCATTACCCCGTTCTTCCTTGAGAAGATCAAAAACATTGTTGATATGGAGAAGCATCTCGCCCAGCAGAGTGATGCCTGCGATATAATCGCTGCAAAAAAATATGGTATCTCCCACACGGAGATCATGAAGATCACCGGGAAATCCCTCGAGGAGATCGAGGCAATTGCCGGGCTTCCCTCCTACAAGATGGTGGACACCTGCGCAGCAGAATTCCCCGCGCAGACCCCGTACTTCTACTCTACGCAGGAACCAGGCTGCGAGATTGTACCCAGCGACCGGCAGAAAGTCCTTATCCTCGGGTCCGGTCCGATCCGCATCGGCCAGGGCATCGAGTTCGATTACTGCACGGTCCACGCGGTCCAGGCCCTGCGGGATGAAGGGGTCGAGGTCCACATCGTCAACAACAACCCTGAAACCGTCTCCACGGATTTCGACACCTCCGACCGGCTCTTTTTTGAGCCCATGCAGCTCGAGGACGTGTCAAACATCCTCCGGAAGGATAATTATTATGGAGTGATGGTCCAGTTCGGCGGACAGAATGCGGTCAACCTCGCCGTCCCTATCGAGAAGGAGATCCGGCGGCTTGGCCTTTCCACCCGCATCCTCGGTACAAGCCCCGATGCGATGGATATTGCCGAAGACCGCGACCGGTTCAGCATGCTCCTCACGAAACTCGATATCCCCAGTCCTGCCAACAGCTCAGCCTACTCAGAGGGGGAAGCCCGGGCGAAGGCAGAAGCGATCGGGTACCCGGTCCTGGTCAGGCCGTCCTATGTTCTTGGCGGCCGGGCCATGGAGATCGTCCACGACGAACGTGAACTGGAGACCTACATGAAAGAGGCGGTGCGGGTGAGCCAGAACCACCCGGTGCTCATCGACTCCTATCTCCAGAACGCAGTCGAGCTTGACGTAGATGCCGTCTGCGACGGAGAGGAGGTCCTCATCGGTGGGATCATGGAACATATCGAACAGGCCGGCATCCATTCCGGCGATTCAGCCTGCGTGATTCCCACCCAGTCCCTTTCTCCGGAGGTAGTGAATACCGTCCGGGACTATACCCGGAAGATTGCCATGGGCCTTGGCGTGGTGGGGCTCGTTAACCTCCAGCTCGCAGTGAAGGATTCCATCGTCTATGTGCTGGAGGCAAATCCCCGTGCCAGCCGGACAGTACCGTTTGTATCGAAAGCGACAGGTACTCCCGTTGCGAAGATTGCCGCCAAGGTCATGATCGGCAGGAAACTGAAGGATCTCGGGTACCGGGAGCGGGAGATCCGCCATATCGCGGTCAAGGAGGTGCTGCTGCCCTTCAACAAGCTGGCAGGCGTGGATACCGTCCTCGGGCCCGAGATGAAGAGCACGGGGGAGGTCATGGGCATCGATTACGACTTCGGCCTCGCGTTCTACAAGGCCTGCCTCTCTGCAGATAACGAACTGCCGCTCAAGGGCAACATCTTCATTTCAGTGAACATGGAGCAGAAAGACGAGGCGATCCCGATCGCACGCCAGTTGCGCGATCTCGGCCTGGTCCTGTATGGCACGGAAGGGACCGTCGATTACCTGCACGACGCGGGCGTGGAAGCCCACCTGGTCCGGAAAGTCCAGGAAGGATCGCCGAACGTGCTGGACATGATGCGGCATGGTGAGATCCGGCTGATCATCAACACCCCCCAGGACAAGCAGTCCCGGCAGGACCATTACCAGATCATGCGTGCGGCAGTGGACTTCCAGATCCCCTATATCACGACCCTTCAGGCAGCGCGGGCAGCTGCTCTTGCCATTGACGCGATCAAGCGCGAGAAAGTGACGCTTGAGCCGATAAGCCATTATCTGAAGGAATAAAGCCAATTTTTGCCAGAATTTCTTTTTCCCGGGCGTTTTTTGCCAAACCGTTATTCTCTTCTGCTGGCAAGGTTTCCGGGTTAATCCCCAAAAAAATTGAATATGCTTATATACCGAAATAACCAAAAAACATGCATGAAGAAATTACTTGTTGTTCTTGCAATCCTGTTCACCGGGATCCTGCTCGCGGGATGCTCCCAGCCGGCAGCACCTGTGGCTACTCCGGTTCCGACCGCGGTCCCGACCGCAGTTGTCACAACAGCAGCACCAACCGTGGTTCCGACCACTGCAGCTCCCGTTGTTGTTGTCAACACGACCGTAGCAACCCCGACCCCCACCCCGACCCCGGTCCCGACCTTTACGATCACCTTTACCCAGGATCTGACGATTGTCCCCGGCGGCCCGTATTATGTAAAAGCCGGAACCAAGGTAATCTTTGCAAATACTGACCCGTACAAGCCGCACACCATCCAGGCAGACAATGTGCAGAGCGCTGCATACTTTGGCGGTATGAACACGGTAACAATTCCCGCAGGGAAGACCTATGAAGTAGTCTTTGACAAGGTTGGCGCGTACGATTACACTACTGGACCGTTCCAGCCCGCTGGACAGGCAAAGATCATAGTTCAGTAACGTAACAAGCGATACCAGTTCAGGAATCCATTGCCTGAACAACTCTTTTTTGTTCTTTGTAAAATCCTCTGTTTTCAGCCCGCCTGTCCCCTGAAATTATATGCTGATACTGCCAAAAGGTACTGCGTTACCATCTGCTCGGAGTATCAATCATGGGAAAAGGCACTATTGTTCTTGCATATTCCGGAGGGCTCGATACCTCCATCTGCATCCCCCTGTTGAAGGAACGGTATGACTACGATCGCGTTGTCACCGTTGCCGTCAATGTCGGCCAGCGGGACGAAGAGATCGACGTTGCGACAAAAAAAGGCAAGAAACTTGCCGACCGCCATTACACCATCGATGCCCGCGAGAAATTCGTTAAGGAGCACATTTACCCGGCCATAAAAGCCAACGGTTCCTATGAAGGATACCCGATGGGCACCTCTCTCGCCCGCCCCCTCATCGCCGAGGAAGTTGTCAGGATCGCCCGCAAGGAAGGTGCAACAGCAATAGGCCACGGATGTACCGGGAAGGGAAATGATCAGCTGCGGTTCGATTTTATTATACGGGGAGCCGGTCTCGAGGTCGTTGCCCCTATCCGGGAACTCAACCTCACCAGGGACTGGGAGATCGACTATGCAAAGCAGCACGGCATCCCGGTCCCGGTGAAGAAGAGCAAGCCCTGGAGCATGGACGAGAACTGCTGGAGCAGGTCTATCGAGGGTGGCCGCCTCGAGGAACCGGACTACCATCCCCCGGAGGAGATCTATCTCTGGACCGTCTCGCCGCAGAAGGCCCCGGATAAACCGGAGAAGATCACCCTGGCATTCGAGCGGGGCCTGCCGGTAGCCATCAACGGAAAGAAATACCCGGGGTACGAACTGATCCAGAAACTGAATCTCCTTGCCGGGAAGCACGGGATTGGCCGCAACGACATGATCGAGGACCGGATTCTCGGACTTAAGGCACGGGAGAACTATGAGCACCCGGCGGCGACGGTCATCCTCGCTGCCCATCGTGACCTCGAGAGTCTCACCCTTACACGCCAGGAGCTGGTCTTCAAGCGGACGGTCGATGATAAGTGGTCTGAGCTCGCTTACAAGGGCCTGGTTTACGAGCCATTGTACGCAGCACTGAACGCATTCATCGATACCACCCAGGAGAGAGTAAACGGCTCTGTGGATCTCGAGCTCTTCAAGGGGTCGGTCAGGATCCTTGGCAGGAGTTCACCGGATGCGATCTACTCAAGCGACCTGGTCTCCTTTGACAGTGCTTCGATCGACCAGTGCCATGCCATCGGTGTCTCCCATTATTTCGGTCTCCAGGCACGGATGGTCAGGCAGTTGCAGCAGAAGAAAAAGAGATAATCATTTTTTGGTTCATTCGTTATCTACCGGTACCTTTAAACGATCCCGGCCTGCGTTATTACTTATTCCCGTGCGTTGAATCTTCGGAGAGCTTCTTTTTCGCATAGGATCTTGCATTCATCGTTTTCCGATCCTCCGGGTTCAGGGAGAGGGCATGATCAAAAGATACCAGTGCTTCCCCGGGCCGGTTCATCTGCATGAGGACGAGCCCGCGGTTGTGCCACCCGGTGAAAAAGAGGGGGTTTGCAGATACCGCATGATCAAATGCTGCAAGTGCACCGGGCAGGTCATGAAGCTTTTTACGGATCAGCCCCACGATGTTCCAGATCCGGTAGTTACTTTCATCAGAAACAAGGGCACGGTCAAACGCAGTCAGCGAGTCCTGTTCTCTTCCCAGTTTATGCAATGCAAATCCCTTCAATACCCATGCACCGGGAACAACCGCATCGAGACTGAGCGCCCGGTCAACCGCGGCAACCGCTTCTTCGTAATGAAAGTCGCGGTACAGTAAAACCCCTTTTTCGTACCAGGTCTCTGCGTCAGTATAATCCGACGGCCGGCTCAGTGCATCATCAGTACTGACGGGATGATAGGTCCGGGAAAAATACAGGATTCCCCCGAAAAGGTACTTGACGGAATACAGTTTTTCGTCAAGAGTCTGCGCCCTTGTAAGGGCGGCTTTGGCCTCATGCGCCCTGCCAAGGTTTGCAAGCAGGAGACCTTTCACATACCAGCTGATTGCATGGCTTCCCCGTATGGTCAGGGCAATATCGATCGCCTGGAGTGCGTCATCCCATGAACAGTTACGGAGCAGTTCAGCTGATTTATTGAACCACGAGGGCATGCTCCCCGGGTCAAGCAGGATCGCATGGTCATAGGATTTGGCTGCTTCAGCATGGCGGTGGAGCCTGCGGAGGGAGATTCCGCGATTATACCAGGCTGCAGCCATTTTGGGGGCAATGGATATTGTCCGGTTAAATGCGTCCAGGGCCTGTTCATACCGGCCCTGAGTGCTGAACACCAGTCCTTTGTTAAACCAGATCACTCCTGAATTCTTATCGATTGCAAGTGCCCGGTCATAGGATTCGAGTGCCTGGCCATATTCCCCGAGATACGTGTGCACCAGCGCCTTATTGTACCACCCGGCCGCAAGATCGGGATTTTTTATTACTGCCGTGTCATATGCCTTCAGTGCCTCCTCATACCTGCCCAGTGTGTCGAGAGCAACTCCCTTGTCGTACCAGAGGATGGTCGATGCGGGTGACAACCCCAGTTCCTTCTCATATTCCTGGATGGCTTCCTCGAATTTGCCGGAACGGGTAAGTCCGAAGGCGCGGCTCGACCAGGCCTCATGGAGGCCGGGATCGATCGGCAGTGCACGTTCAAAGGCTTTGATCTCATCATGATCCCGTACCAGAAAACGGAAAGCATCCTCTTCCTTATACCACACCAGTACAATCTTTGGGTTGCAATTCACCGCTTCTTCAAATGCCTGAAGCATATCAGCCGTATGGCCGGATTTTCCGAGGGCCACACCTTTCAGGAACCAGAACTTCGCATTATGATCATCCATACGGATCGCGAGGGTGAGGTCTCCGAGCGCCTCATCGGACCGGTTGAGGCTTATCTGTCCCTGTGCCCTTCCTGCAAGGGCGGTGACGTTATCGGGATCCTGTGCAAGCACCCGGTCAAAGATTTTTACCGATTCATCAACCCGGCCCAGTTCCATAAGGACCGCTCCCCTGCCGTTCATGGCGTGGATATTCGCGGGATCAAGGACAAGCGCTTTTTCAAAAGCCTGCAGGGCGTCGTTGTAACGATCGAGCTCAAACAGGGCATTGGCTTTGCCGGTCCATTCGTTTGTATCATCCGGTCCGTAACGGAGCGCACGATCGTAGGCATCGATCGCCTTGTCATACCCTTCAAGGGCGGCATAGGAACGGGCTTTCCCTTCCCACGCAAGAGCGTGTTCCGGGTTTTTTACCAGAATCCGATCGAATGACTGGAGTGCCTCGTCATCATGCCTGAGGATATGCAGTGCCAGTCCCCGGTTATACCAGGTGATCTCATCGCTCTCGTCCCGGGCAATTGCCCGGTCGAATGCCTGGATACATGCATTGTACTGCCCGAGATATGCGAGGGCAAGGCCCTTTCCTATCCAGGCACCGGTGTTATCAGGGTCCAGCGAAAGCGAATGTTCGAATGAGAGAAGGGCTTCTTCATATTTTCCCTGCGCTGAAAACGATATGCCCGACCGGTAAGCATCCAGCGCAGCTTGCATAAGGAGCATCTCTCCTGTTATCTGTCATGAAGTTTCTCTCTTCTAAAAAGACAGGCCCTGACCTAAAACAGAAATGTATATGGGCTGCCAGACAAGATTCCGATCATATGTGCCCCGGTTTTTTTTCCCGCTTTATAAAACCCAAACCGAATATTGTGGAGAGCCCGCCACCCCCCTCCATCACCCATGGCGCAGGCATGCAGATGCCGGAATACAGGAACAAGCCCTATTTTATCGTTGCATCGGTCGAGATGGGGAACACTACCACCAAGTGCATCCTCACGGGTGTCAGCCTCGAGACCGGCATGTCGTACGTGATCAACAAAACCGTCAGCATGAGCCGGGATATCCGGCCTCCGAAGCCGGGTGAGACAATCTTTGGTGCCACGCTTGACGGAACGCCACTCACCCGTGAGGCCGTGACCGAGCTGGTGCGGGATACCCTGATACAGTGCCATAAGGAGGTGCATCTCGATATCCAGAAGGATCTCGACTTCGTTGTCCGGAGTACCGGTGTGGTTGCAGAGATGGAATCCCCGGACCAGGTAGGGGATTTCGTCATCGCTCTTGCAAACGGCTGCCTCGTGGCCGGCGTGCCTCCCCGGAAGATGACCCCGCCCATGTCAAAGGAGAACCAGCCGGCGAAACTCCAGCCTTTCAGTTTTGCCGACAAGGTGGTCTTCGTCGGGGCAGTCGCGGGTGTTGTCCCGCCGGTGGGATCGACCGGTGTCGAGATGGTGGCAAACGAGATGGAAGGCGAGCTCGCCATGGCCGGGATCAAGGAAGGCGCGAAATGGACAAGCGTCGATTTCCGTAACCCCTGCATCTCCGTGGATTTTGGCACAACCCTCGACGGACGTATCACCACAGACGTCAGCCCGGACAGTCCAAACCCGTTTGCCCGGACGGTAGGGAACTTCTGCGGCCTTGCCGGAGCGATCCCGGATGCCATCGTGCGGGGGACCGGTCTCGTACAGGAACGGACCGGCACTGCACTGGACATCTTCGGCGAGCATAGCGTGGCCGGGGGATTATTTGGCGGCGGTAACCGGAAAGTGGTTGCCGATTACGTGGACCGTTGCCACGAGCATATCGATATCCGGATCGTGCCCTCCGACCGGGACCGGTTCGGCCGGGTGCCGGTCAATGCACGCCTTGCCCAGGAGTCCGGTATCGCAATGATCGGATGTGACTGCGGCATAAACAGCAGCGACATGGGCAAGCTTCTTGAAATCGGGGCCGAGATCCACAAAAACCACGGGATGTCCACCCTCAACGAAGTGATCGACCGGGTCTGCGCGAGGATGGCCCTGCGCCTCATCGATGTAGCCGTGGACCAGAATCTCGTACCCCGTAATGCATCCATCGGGTTCACCGGCCGGGCGGCAATCTCCGGCCGGAAACCCGAATATATCCTCGAAGGAATTACGGAACGAAATCTGTTTGACAACCCGAACGCTCACCTCGTCTTCGTGGATGACGGGCTGGCCCGGGGCGCGGCACTCATGGGCAGGTGCATGAACTCCCTGGGGAAACCCCGGAACCCCATCGGGGGCGTCCGCGGGGGCCCATGTATTATGAGCCGGCGGATCAAGATAGGTAAATGATACAGGTGCATGAACATGACTGACGACGAACCCCTCTATGATGTCCTCATCCCTCCCGGCGTCCCGCAGAAGATCATCTTTGATGTGACGGAAAAATTCGATGTCAAGGTGGTCGAGCGGCTGGAAAAGATCAAGTTCGCCAACATGGAAGGCGACGAGCGGGAACTGCTGGCGTTCCGGGGCACGATGGAGACCGCCCAGAAAGTGGAGAAGTACATGATCGAACAGCTGAAAGCGTTCGTCGAAGAGAAGTAATCTGATTTATTGTATTTTTTTGGGTAAAAAATTATTTTCTGAGCAACCGGACCAACAGCGCCTTCTGGGCATGCAGCCGGTTCTCCGCCTCGTCCCATACCAGGCTCTGGCCGCCTTCCATCACTTCGTCCGTGATCTCTTCTCCGCGGTGCGCCGGCAGGCAATGGAGGACCCGGGCATCGGGCGACGCGTGCTTCATAAGGGGTGCATCGACCGTATATTTGCTGAAAACCCGCATCCTCTCTTCTTTCTCTCCTTCATCGCCCATCGAGATCCAGGTATCGGTGACGATCACTTCGGCATCTTTTACTGCCTTTTCCGGTTCCCGGACCAGCGTAACATCGCCGCCAAGGGACCGGGCCTTCCTGACAACATCCCCGGCCGGTTCGTACCCTTCCGGTGTGGCAACGGTGACTTTGAGACCGGTCAGGACCGTGGCAAGGATGAGGGAGTTACAGACATTGTTACCGTCACCTACCCAGGCGACCCGGATGTCCTTTGTGGAGCCGAAATGCTCCTGGATGGTCATGATATCGGCGAGGAGCTGGCAGGGATGTTCGAGATCCGAGAGGCCGTTGATGACCGGGATCGTGGCATATTTTGCGTACTCTTCGATGGTACTGTGCTTGTAGGCACGGATCATCATCCCGGAGACGTACCGCGATGCAGCCCGGGCCGTGTCTCTTATCTCTTCCCCCCGCCGGATCTGCATGTCGCCGGCATTCAGGAAAAGGGCATGGCCGCCGAGCTGGTTCATCCCGACCTCGAACGAGATATGCGTCCTTGTTGAGGACTTCTCGAAGATCATCGCGAGTGTCTGGCCTGCGAGCAGCAGGTGTTTTGTACCGCTTTTTGTCTGGCGCTTGAGCGTGTGTGCTTCGTTAAGCAGCTGCTCCAGTTCCTGTTCGTCAATATCCAGTATCGAAATAAAATCTTTTTTCATCGCAGCTCCTTCATGTGGGCAACCCGTCGGTCGAGCAGCTCCTGCGTGCCGATATCCCTGCGGTGGCGGACCTTTCCTCTCACCGATGAGGCTGCACATTCGGCGGCCTGTTCAGCCTGCCCCAGTGTCTCCCCGATCCCGACAAACGCAAGGGTCCGGGAGGTCTGGGTGACCAGGCCCCCGTTCATTCTCTCAATATTGGCATAGTAAAGGAGCGCGTCATCGTGAGGACCGATGAGGACCGGATCGCCGGCATGGGGTGAATCCGGGTAACCGTCAGGAACAAGATATTTGCAGACGGTGGCCTGCGCATCGAAGGAGACATGGGATGGCAGGAGCGATCCTTCGGCAATGTGGTGCACGATCTCCGAGAGGTCTGAGGTCAGGAGCGAGAGGACGTTCATCGCTTCCGGGTCGCCGAACCGGGCATTGAACTCGATCACTTTGGGTCCTTCTGCGGTATTCATGAACTGGCCATAGAGGATCCCCTTGTACGGCTGCCCGGTCCGCTCCAGGGTGGCAACCACTGCCTTCATGATCGCGATCGCTTTTTTGTAATCTGCTTTTGTTACAAAGGGGAGCATGTGGTCCGGCATGGAGTACGAACCCATGCCACCGGTATTCGGCCCGACATCCCCGTCAAACGCCCGTTTGTGGTCCTGGACGAGCGGCATGGGCACGATATGAGCGCCGTCGACAAATGCCTGGAGGGTGAACTCCTCGCCGAGCAGCCGTTCCTCGAGGACCGCCTCGCCATGAAGGGTCCTGACATACGCGATCGCTCCTGCCCGGTCCACCTGCTCGCCCATGATCCGGACGCCTTTTCCCCCGGTCAGGCCGATCGGCTTGACCACAAGGTCGCCATCATATGCTGCGATGAACTCTTCGGCTTCGGGGAGGGAATGGAAGACCCGGTATTTTGGGCGTCCGTCAATCGCATGCCGCTCCATCATGTCCCTGCAGAATGCCTTGTCCGTTTCGATCCGTGCAGCGGCCTTCGTGGGACCGATGGAGGGAATGCCTGCAGCCGCCAGGGCGTCGACGATGCCTGCCTCTAACGGTGCTTCGGGGCCTATGAATGCATAATCCACGCCGTTCTCCCGGGCAAACGAGACGATACGGGGTATATCGGTCTCTTTTGCAAGGAGGAGCTTGCCGGCGATCCCGTCAATACCGGGATTGCGTTTTGCCATCACGGAGAGAACGGAGATCTGTGTGTTGCGGGACAGTGCAGAGGCTATTGCATGTTCCCTTCCTCCCCCGCCCACAACGAGAATCTTCATACCATCCTAGTGTACGCCCGGAATAAAAAGTCCTTACTCTTTTAAGAGCTCGCTGATGCGTACGAGCGGGATGATCCTGACCCCTTCACACTTCAGCGCCGCTTCCGCACCCTGTTCGCGGTCCACGACTGTAACAACACGGTCAGCCAGGGCACCGGCCGCCCGCAGTGCATGGATGCCGTACAGGGCCGAACCCCCGGAGGTGGTAACGTCTTCAATCAGCAGGACGTTCTTGTCCTTCACGCTGCCGACGATGACATCTTTCTTGCCATGGCTCTTCTCCGATGATCGGATGATCGCATAGGGTTTCTTTGCCGCGAGTGCCACGGCAACTGCGAGCGGTACTCCCCCGACCGCAACCCCGGCAATTACGTCGAACTCGTACGCGGCCACTACGGCATCAGCAATGGCCACAAGGAGATCCGGATGGGTCACCGCAGATTTCACGTCAATATAGTATGGGCTCTTTACTCCTGATGCAAGAGTAAAGTCCCCGAATTCAATCGCCCTGTAGCTGATGAGCATCTCTGCGAGTGCGTTCTTTACCATGGTACCTCCTTGACTTTGATTGCAAAACCGATGATATTCACGACCCGGTGCAGGATGGGTGTCAGGATGAGGATGATGACGAATGCCGGGAGGGTAACCTCTGAAAAGAGCCAGGCTGGGTCGAAGATAAGGAGTAAGAGGAATGAGCCGGCCAAAAGATCATACTGGTCGGCGATCGGCCATCGGGCTCCCCGTTCAACCCCGCACCTGCGCTTGAAGAAACTCTTGACTATATCCCCCAGGAGTGCACCGGTGGCAAGCAGAATGACTGACAGGAGTGTGAGACCGGGAAGGAAACTGATCCCATAAGCACCAGCTGCCAGGATCTGGATGGTACCGATCCCGACCCCGGCGAGGATACCGACAATAAGCCCCCGCCAGGTCTTGCCATCGCCAAAGATCCTGCGGCCGTCGGCATAATTCCTGCCGAAGTCCACGGGTGTCCCGCCTCCGGTCAGTGCGGCGACCGGGTTCGGGAGATATGCCGGCAGCATGATCCAGACTGCCGAGAGCAATGGTATTATGAAGAGATCGGTACTAATAATGTAGCACTCCAATACCTGTAGTAAAGAACAGATAGAAACATTAAGGTTGCCATAACGGGAATCCTTCCTTAGCCTGATACAACAATCTGAACCGAGTGGACATACATGCTGATAAAAAAGACCCGCAGTCTTTGCCCTACCTGCAATTCCGTCGTGGACGCGGAGATTGTAGAGGAAGATAATCAGATCTGGCTGAAGCGGACATGTCCGACGCACGGGGATTTCCGGTACCTGTACTGGTCGGATGCTCGTACCTATCACCGGTTCGAAGAATACGATGCCGTAGGGAATGGGATTGCCAATCCCCAGAATACCGGGGTACCGACTGAGAGCTGCCCGACGGCCTGCGGCCTGTGCAACAACCACCATTCCCAGACGCTCCTGGCAAATATCGACCTGACCAACCGCTGCAATCTCGACTGCGACTTCTGCTTTGCCAATGCCCGGGCCTGCGGGTTTGTGTACGAACCCTCCTTTGACCAGGTTGTAGGAATGCTTCAGGTGCTGCGGGACGAGAAACCGATCCCGGCACCGGCAGTGCAGTTCTCCGGTGGCGAACCCACGATGCGGGACGACCTGACGGATATCATACGGAAGGCCAAGGCAATGGGATTTCCCCAGGTGCAGATCGCTACAAACGGGGTCAAGCTTGCAAAAGAGCCTGAGCTTGCCCAGGATCTCAAAGATGCCGGCCTTAACACGGTCTATCTTCATTTTGACGGCGTGACCCCTGAAACGAATCCGTTCCTCGCGATTCACAAAAAGGCGCTTGAAAACCTCAGGAAAGTCGGGCTCGGGACCGTGCTTGTCCCAACCGTTATCCAGGGCCGGAATGACAGCCAGCTCGGGGATATCATCCGGTTTGCCATTGAAAATGTTGCTGTTGTCCGGGGGGTAAACTTCCAGCCTGTCTCATTCACCGGTGCTGCCAGCGACGAAGACCTCCAGAAATCCCGGATCACCATCCCCGATGTTCTCGACAGGATCGAGGCCCAGATGGACGGCCTTCTCAAGAAGGACGATTTCTACCCGGTGCCGTGCGTTCTCCCCTTCTCCGATCTTGTTGAGGCCTACACCGGCAGGCCCCAGGTCCGGTTCACCGCCCACCAGCACTGCGGGGCAGCGACCTATGTCTTTGTCCAGCCCGACGGTGTGGTCCCCGTCAACCGCATGGTCGACGTGGATAGTTTCTTCGAATCGATCGAGCACATGGCCGAGACGATCCGGAAAGGGGGCACTATCAACAAGTACAAGGCGCTTCTCGAAGGGGTCAAGGACATGCATGGCTCCGTAAAAAAAGGCGAGCAGGGCAATACCGCGGAGTTCTGGAAGATGATCGGAAAGACCCTGATCGGCCAGAACTTCGATGCCCTGCGGGAGTTCCACTGGAACGCACTCTTCATCGGCGTCATGCACTTCATGGACAAATACAACTACGATATTGAGCGGGTACAGCGCTGCTGCATCCATTACGCAACCCCCGACGGGAAGCTGATCCCCTTCTGCACCTACAACAGCGGACCGGTGTACCGGGAGCAGGTGTGGAAGAAGTTTGCCAGGGAGAAGCCGGAAGAGTAACTATCACGTTTTTTCCGTATCCTTTTTTGAAAAATAGTATTTTGTGGATAGTGTTGCGATGCCCTACGCGCAAAACGCCTCGAAGCCTGATGGCTTCTCAAATCAGTCATCGCTGATGCGAAGACTGATACTCCCGTGTTTTGCGCTACTCATTACCTGCATCCGGAAATAAAATGTCCTTAAACCGCCTCGGGGGCCCCGTCGGGGACAGCCGAAGGCTGTGGAGAAGATTTTCGTCAGAAAATCTTGGACTCCGGCGGTCGTTCATCGCAATTTCCACAGTGGATCTCTTAACAAGGGGGGGTACCCACCCCCCACTGAGCATGGCAGGCAGGGGTGGGTACCCCTCCGGGCACAAGAGGGGTGGGTACCCCCCTCCCCCAACGCAGGCAAACCAAATCCCCGCTCCGGTGAAAATTCCACACGAACCCCCTCTGGAACGGTTCCGGCTTGAGGGGGGGTAGGACCCCCTCCCACTGAGTGAGGGGTGGGTAGGGGGACCCCCCTCCTCCGGACCTTGGGGGGTGGGGGTGGGTACCCCTCCGGCCACATGAGAGGTACCCATCCCCCCTTATCTCCAGCCAGCCGGCTTCTTCTTCTCATGGAGCCACGTCGGAAGGTCCGGATATACGGCCCGTGTCAGACAGGGGGGGTAGCTACCCCTCTCTTACCATGAGGGGTGGGTATTCCCCTCAACATTCCGGACGGGTGGGGGGGTCCCCCCTCCCAAAAACAAAAGAGGGTGGGGGGTCTGCCGCCAACCCCCCTTCCCGAAAATGGGAACTGTGCACTATTGCACATGTCCCGGACCCGTCAATCGCATGAATCATCAGACGATGCTCGCAATTCGGAAGCCTACCCAAAAATGATCAGGGGGGGTCTGTTCCGGGCAAAGGGGGGGAGGGGTCTCCCGCTGACCCCCCACCCCATGGCAGGGGGGGTCTGGTGCGGTTTGAAAATAAAACGGAGGGGGGTTGGCAGCAGACCCCCCCACACAATGCCAATTATTTCTTCACGGGAACGGCAGCTCGAATGTCTTTCCGTGCTGCATCGCAATCTTCGCGATCGCAAGATCCTGGATCGCAAGGCCGGTAGAGTCGAAGACCGTGATTGCTGATGCATCCCTCCGCTGTTTCTTCCCGATCACCACCTCCCCAAGCGTGCCGGCAATATCGCTCTCGCAAAAGACCCCATTTGTGATCGGCACGTTGATCTCGCCGGAATGGACTGCCTGCGCCGGGTCGTCCACGAAGACCTGCGCCCGCCGGAGGATAGCAGGATCGAGTTCCTCCTTGCCCGGGGCGTCGGCACCGATTGCATTGATGTGCGTGCCCTCGTGGATCCATGCGTCCCTGACGATCGGGCTTCGCGACGGCGTTGTCGTGACCAGCACGTCGCAGTCGCAGACCTTCTCTACCGTGCCAGCGGTGCAGGGAAACTCCATGAACCGGTCGGCAAATCTCCTGACGTGGGTCTCATCGCGGCTCCAGACTTTTATCCGCTCGATCTTCAGTATACGGGAGATCGCCGAGACCTGTGCCTCGGCCTGCTTCCCGGTCCCGATGACGCCGAGGACCACCTCCTTCTTCGGGGAGAGGTACTTGCAGGCCACCGCTCCTGCCGCCCCGGTCCGCATGTCCGTCAGCCGCGTGGCATTGAGGATGGCAACCGGTTTTCCGGTCCGGGTATCGAGGATCACCGTGAGAGCCATGACAGTCGGGAGTCCTTTTGCCGGGTTATCGGGATGCACGTTCACGATCTTCACTCCCGCGATGTCGAGTGAAGGGAGGTATGCGGGCATGGTGCGGAAATCACCGGACGGAAGTGTCACGTAAACCTTGGGAGGCATCCGGACAAGGCCTCTCCCGTGATCAGCGAAAGCCGATTCCACGGCGGCATTTACGAGCCCGATATCCAGTCCCATGTCCGTGTCGGTGAAGTACTGCATGAACGGGAATCGTTGTTACAGACATTTCAATATTGTTGTGGAAGGCAGAGGATCCGCCGGGTGCGGTAAAAAAACGGTATTGAGAAAAGGGTGCTATGCGTATTCCATCTCTTTGAAGGTCTTGTCAGCCAGTTCTTTCATACGGGCCGAGATCCTGCTGGATGAACTGTAGTCCACTTCCTTCATCGCATTCGCAATCTCGGTCCCGAGCACGAAGATCGCGTATTTGTGCTCCATCTTGCTCTTGTGCTGCTGGGAGGGGGTGATCTTCAGGGCATGGTACTGGGAGAACTTCAACTCGGGGTTTATTTCTTCGAAGTAATCCTTGACCTCCGCGAGCATCTTGTGAAGATTGATCAGTTCGTCTTTGTGCATGTCACCACTCCAGACAGTAACATGGATTCATAGAGGATAAATAAATTTGTGTGACGGGATTATGATCCCATCTTCAGCAGCCGTATCGTCAGGGGCCGCTTTATGATTCCCTTGAAATCCCGGGCCGCGACATAGGACATGCCCTTCTGGACGAGCCGGTCGAGGAGTTTCTGGTCCACGGGGCGATCCAGGACAAGCCCGGTCGCGGTGGTATCGATCGTCTCGATCGCTTTCTCGACCTCGTCCGATCGCAGCTCCCTGACAACGGTGAGGTCCTCGTCGAGGAAACGGGCAAGGCTCTGCCCTTTCACGTCCTCCATGTGCTCCCGGAGGCTCAGGGGCCCGCCGGCCGGATCCCGCGGTCGTTTTGCCGGAGCGTGATGCCTGCCTTTCCGGTCGGGGGCTTCTTCTGCTTCGGGTGAGGCCCGGCTGAAACGCAGATCCGGCGGGAGTTCTGCCGAGGTCTCGAAGTACTGGTCCCGCACGTATTCCACGGGCACCTTGTTGCGGAGCGTCTTGATGACCTCTTTTCTTGTCATGTCCTCAACGCTTTTACCCTTGGGTGAGAAGGCAACGAAATCGATGTCCGCCACCTGCAGGAGTTCGCGGAGGATCAGCTCTCCGCCACGGTCCCCGTCGAAGAATGCGGTGGTGGTCTTCTTTTCGCACAACTCCACCACGCTCTTGGGGATGTTCGTCCCCTCCACGGCTACGGCGTTCTTGATACCGTACCGCAACAGGTTCAGGACATCGGCCCGGCCTTCGACTATGATGATCGCATCGGATTCCAGCACGTTCGGCCCTGCCGGCGACCGTTCCTCGCCGATGGATCCGATCTTCTCGATTCTCAGGGTCTGGCGGACATCATCCAGCAGTTCGTCGCTGTCAATGGTCCCGTCCTCGAACCGTTCGATCAGGATCTCTTTTGCCCGCTCTACGATCTTCTTCCGCTTGCTGACCCGTATGTCCTCGATCGATTCCACGGTCACATGCGCTACGCACGGACCTACGCGGTCGATCGTCTCGAGCGAGGCAGCGAGGATTGCCGTCTCGGCCCGATCAAGGGAGGACGATATCAGGATCTCCCCTTTTGTCTCGCCTTTCTTGCTCGTGATCTGGACGTCTATGCGTCCGACACGTCCCGTTCTCTGGAGGTCCCGCAGGTCAAGGTCTTCGCCGAGTAACCCTTCAGTCTGCCCGAATATGGCACCGACTACGTCAGGTTTCTCGACCACCCCCTCTGCTGTGACGCTGATGTGAATAAGGTACTTGGTAGTATCCGGTGAATACAAGTAAACGCACCCCCATGTATCATGCAATGGTTGTAAGGCCTGATCATAGGTATAAAATATATATATTGTCTGGAATTACTTAAAGTACAGGATCACTACTAACCCCCGTAACTTTTTTAGTCCGGATGAACCGGACGGTCCCGGGAAGACCCTGCAGCACATGGGAACCCGAAACCCGGCGTTTCCGTGAGGCCGAAGCTGTTATTCGCCGGCAAAAGAGAGAAGTTCAAGCAATTCGTTCCTTGTCATGCCGGTAACAAGAATCCGTTTCTGGGACGCGGTTGAACCTGAGAGGATGCTCACCGAAGTTGCAGGCACACTAAGACCCTGTGCCACGAGTGCGATTACGGCCTTGTTCGCTTTTCCCCCGATTGCCGGTGCAGTCACCCGGCAGCCGATCATCTTACGCCAATCGTTGTATCCCGCGGGAAATGCGCTGGTCTTTGCACCCGCAGTCACCTCAATGGCAATAACAATCCCATGCCGGTCCTCGAAAAGAGCGTCCGTGATATCCGGCATTTTTCACCGTGCCTCAAAGGAAATGTAGCCCGGCATTAACGCACATGGATCACCAGTGGCTGCTGCCGTCCTTCACCTGTGTTTTAACCCATGCCGGGCAGATGCCTGTCGCGCACCCGGGTTGTCCCATGGATCACTTCCAGACACATGTCAATCGATCACCCGGGGACCTATGGGTACGCTGATTTCGGCATCAGTACATGCGGCGTTTGGGATATTGAGGATATCGGACGGGGACTGCCGATGGAATACATGCATACGCGGGCACTGTTCACGGGGGGTAGTACCCTTTCCCGGCGAACCAGACCGGCTGGCCGCTCGTGAATTCCCCCTTGTCATAGACAATCGTCCCGCCAAGGATGACCCGGGTGGGAAAGACCGCGGGAAGCCCTTCGAACGGGGAGAACCCGCACCGGCTGTGCAGCAGATCCGGGTCCACCGGGACTGCTGCCTTCGGGTACAGGGCAAAATCCGCCCGGTCGCCGGGAGCAAACCCGGCAGGTAGTATGCCGAGCAGGGTTGCGGGCTGTGTTGAGGTCTTTGCGATCACGTCCTGAAGGGTGATCCGCCTCTTCAGCACCTCTGCCATGAGGAGCGGCACCATTGTCTCCACCCCGGGGATACCTGAAGGTGCCTCCGGGAACGGTACCTTTTTCTCCGGAAGGGTATGCGGGGCATGGTCCGATGCGATCACATCGATCCGCTGCCATTGTGTCCAGAGCTCCTTTCGTTCCCGTTCACTCCGCAGTGGCGGGTTCACTTTTCCGAGGGTATCATCCGGCCTGAATCTCTCTACGGAAAGGAAGAGGTGATGGGGTGTCATTTCCACGGATCCCCGGGCTTCCGCAATGGAGGCGGGAGAACTGAGGTGGCAGAAGTGGAGCCGGCACCCTTCCGTATTGCACTCCTGCACTGCCCGTACTGCCCGCAGTTCGCCTTCTGCTGACCGTATATGCTCGTGGGCGGGAAGGCTGTCATCCCTCCCGCTGCCGATCTCCTCGGCATGGATTGTCGCCATCGCCCCGCAGGAATGGATCTCCCTCAGTGCTGCAGTGAGTTCTTCCTTTGTGATGGCATCCCCGTAACTGGAGGGAGCAACAAACGTTTCTCCAAAAGCCATCGCCCCCGAGCTCCACATCGCCTTTACCGGCGTATCGAAGGTCACGCCGCTGTTGACGGCAAAGCTGCAGAGCGAATGCGTCTTTGCTTCGAGCACCCGGGCCCTGAACGCGTCGGGGGTCGTGATCGGCGGAATGGTGTTGGGCTGGTCAACAACTACCGTTACACCCCCGGCAAGGGCGCTCCGGCTGCCGCTTGCCCAGTCTTCCTTTGCCGACTGGGAACCGCCCCGCATATGCACGTGCATGTCCACCGCCGCCGGGAGCACGAAGAGCCCGGTGCAGTCCACTTCCAGGTCTGCCGGCGCGGCCGCGCCGGTGTGACTGACCTTCCCATCCAGGACCGTTATATCAGCGCAACGCCCGCCCGGGACGGTCACGTTCCGCAGCACAAGGCCCGGGGAAGTCTCCATAGTACAACGTTTCCCCCCACATCCATAAATGCATGGCGGCGGGCACTATGTAGCCAATGGAGCACGTGAAAGTCCCTGAATGACCCTTCCCGGAATCCGGATTCCCTGCTGTCGGGCTGAACATCGACAGGTATTCAATCCGGTTCAGCTGTATTCATGATCATGAAACCGGCACTATGGCACCGCTCCCGTAAACGGGCAGGGGCACCGGTGCCGGGGGTTGTGATCGGTCATGGACAAAATCATTAAAATTGCCCTTTCTCTCTTCATTATAATCCTCGTAACGTTCATTGCAGTGGCAGGGTATTCTGCCTATGCAGGGAATGCATACCGGGACTCCCTTGCAGCTACCTATTCCTATAGCTGCACCATTGCCACGGATTCGCCTCTCAGCAATGTAACACTCTTCATACCGGTGCCCGGGGACCGGAACGGTAATTCTCCCGTCATATCGCAGTTCAGCGCACACGAGATCACCGGGGTTCCGGATGCATGGACTACTACCCTGTATGATACCGGCAAGTCGACCATGGTCAAGATCACGATCCCCTCGCTGATTCCCCCGGCCGGGACCCGTCACGAGCACCCGTATGCGATCACGTTGTCCACGAACCTCAGCTCAAAAAAGCTGATCGATACCCGGAACCCCGTCGAAAACAGCCCCCTGTTCCGCCCGGTAGCGGATCTCACTCCCGCGGAATGCAGGGATGTCTCCTCTCCTGCAGGTCATCCGCAATGTTATTCGTACACGACATCTGCGTATGCAGATTACCGGTCAGACCCGGGTGCAGCGGTGAGTATCACCTCGACTCTCCGCGGGACAAATACCTGGAATCTGCTGGGTCCTCAGCAGAATGCTTACACTACGGATATCTCCCTCCTGCTCTCCGGAGAAAATCATGGGTGGGCAACGGCAAAGGGATATATTGAGAAAGGCATTGGATCTGACGATCCTGTCCTGTAGCCGGCAGTTGCGCCCGGCCCGGCATCACAAACCATTTTCCGGAATAACCGGGGAACCGGTACCATTTCCCCCGGCAATTAATGATTATGACTCCCGACAGATCGTGCCAGCAGCGGGCAAATATACGGCAGGGCCTCACCGTGGATATCATCCAGAAAAGTGACCAGCGGAGCGGGAAGCTGACCCGGGGAACCGTGCAGGAGATCCTCACCGGCTCCGCATTCCATCCCCACGGGATCAAGGTCCGGTTATCCGATGGTCGCGTCGGCAGGGTGGCAGCGATTGTATCTCCCGGTTCTCCCGCCGGAAATCCCCCCGGGCCTGATACAAAAATATAAATGATGACATACCTATCATCTCACCATCGAGTCATCGCTTCGGGAAAAGCAGCAGCAACGTACATGTGTGATCTGCAAAGCAACCCTGTGCATCCCGTCCCGGTGGCAGGGGACCGGACTGCATGGAATTTACTCCGCAACAGATGGATGCATTGCAGGAGCTGGCGAATATCGGGGCCGCCCATTCGGCCACTACGCTTTCGCAGATGCTGGATTCCCAGATCGGGATGAATGTTCCGGAGATTAACGTCGTGGATATCGCCCGGGTCGGGGAATTCCTGACCGACGAACTGACGACGATGGTCTTTTTCGAGCTCCAGGGGGATATCCCTCACGGGGGTTTCCTGGTGCTCCATTTTCCCCGCGATTCGGCAATACGGACCGCCACCATCATGCAGGGCTCCCATGATGCGGATCATCCGCTGAGCGAGATGGACCAGAGCACGATCCTCGAGGTCGGTAATATCATGATCTCATCCTTCCTGAGTGCCACATCGGACCTTCTCGGTTTCATGATGCTGCCGTCCCCGCCCGTTCTCGTGGTGGACATGGCACACGCTGCCATCACTTCCCTTATTGCCCAGATGACGATGGAAGTGGATGACGTGATCCTCTTCCGGGTGAAACTTACGTCGGAAGAGCATAATATAGCCGGAAATATCCTGATCTTCCTCGAGGTTGCCACCCTCAGGAAAGTCGAGGCCCGGCTTGAGGAACTGGTGAAAGCCCCGCCATCCCCGTCATCTGTGTAAACGATCGTACCAGCAGCGATTTTTCCTGCGGACGTATTCGTAATATCCATTATCCAGCACGGACAAACACGTATTCCGGAGATTATGAAAGTACTGATTGCAATCGCCCCGGAGAAGTTCCGGGATGAGGAACTTGCTGCGCCGGTAGCTGCGCTGCAGAAGGCCGGCATCGGGTTTGATATCGCCTCGACCCGGCGGGGGCCCTGTACCGGGATGCTGGGAGCAAAAGCCACTGCCACCCTTGCATTCGAGGAAATTGATCCCAAATCCTATGACGGTATTATTATTGTCGGGGGGTCCGGGTCCCAGGCCCATCTCTGGGATGATGAGATCCTTCCGGTTCTGGTGCGATATTTCCGGGACAAGGTAAAAGTGGTCGCGGCTATCTGCCTTGCCCCGGTCATCCTTGCCCGGGCCGGGATCCTGAAGGGAAAGAAGGCTACCCATTTTGATAATCCCGCGGTGTTCCGCGAGATGAAAGGTGCCGGTGCGATCGTGGTAAACCAGCCAGTGGTCACGGACACGAGGATCATCACCGCAAATGGCCCGGCAGCCTCACAGGAGTTTGCCGAAGCCGTGGTGAAGTCCCTGACAGCGGTGGAATGGTGACATCTGCAGGGGGGTAAACCTGCATTTAAACTGCATTTTTTAAAATAAATATGGGTTAGATTCCATTCGGAATCACAATCTTCCCTCTGTCTGCCATCTTTCTTGCAATTCCCAATTCTCTGTCGCTTAATTGCCCTCATCCTTTACGGCCAGAAAGCGCCGGTTCTTTTTGTTTTTTATTTTTCACCCTGTTGGTCCACATCCCGTGGAATTATCCGATCTGGTATAAAATCAAAGTGATGCGTTCAACTTTAAACAGAAGTTGCTCAAAAACCTCCGTAAGCACCATAAGAAACCTATCCTTTTTAATTATAACTTCATGCTCTTTTTCCCCAGGTCATATAAAGGAAGACTCAGACGGCCGCAGATCATTATTTATATCTCTGGAGGGTAGTTCACTTGGTACAACGTGAATAAAAACTCATTGATCGTACTGGTCTTCATACTTGCACTCTGCATTGTCCTTGGTGCCTGGTACCTGCAGGCAGGCCGGCAGTCTCCGGAAAAATCCCTTCAGGAGATCACCATAGACCCGGGCCACACCGCGGCATCTACCCTTCTGCTCGTGGCCAGGGACCAGGGATATTTCGCCCAAAACGGCCTGAATGTCACGTTCGCGGAGACCCCGTCCGTAGCAGTATCCATGCAGGAGCTCCAGAACCATACCATAGATTTTGGTTTTATCAATGACTACTCCCTCTCCGATCCCAGGCTGTATAACAAAAATATCCTCGCCATCGGGACGCTTGCCGAGTCCGACACAAATTACGTAGTGGGCCGGAGGGACCGGGGGATTACCCGGGTACAGGACCTTCAAGGGAAGAAGATCGGCGTAACGAAAGGCTCGATCGGGGAGTATTTCATGGACCGGTTCTTTGTTATGAATGGCCTTTCGATCAACAATGTTACGGTCGTCAATCTCCCGCCCGCTGACCTGGTGGGGGCGCTTGTCCGGGGGAACATCGACGCATCGTTCTCGCCCGAGCCCTATGTATACCAGATGCGACAGCAGCTGGGAGGGAATGCCACGGTGTGGCCCACGAACCTGGGACAGCACTCGCAGTATTCCCTCGTCTGTACGGCTGCAACCCTGCAGGAACGGCCCGGTCCCGCGGAGGCGCTGCTGAAGTCGGTGCTCCAGGCAGAGACCTATGTCGGCTCCCACCAGGATGTGGCAGAGAGGATCGCGCAGAACCAGACAAAATTCGATGAACAGTACATGGACCAGGACTGGCAGAACCATCATTTCTCCGTAAGCCTCTCCCAGTCGCTCATCACCTCGATGGACGCCGAGACCCGGTGGCGGATAGAGGAAAATCTTACCCCGGTATCGACGGTACCGGACTTTTCAAAATCCGTTTACCCCGATATCCTGCTGAAACTGCGACCAACTTCCGTTACCCTCCGGTGACCGGTGGAATATGAAGATCAGGACAAAAGCGTATATCAGTCTCGGTATTCTCGCCATCCTCGTATTCACCATCATGTCCCTTGCCGTCATCGGCTCGGGCCAGCTCCATGACAAGCAGCAGCAGCAGCAGGTGCTCGGGAGTATTGAGAAAGACGCGTTCCAGCTCTCGCTCCTGGAGAACGATTACATCCTCCACGGCGGGGAGCGGCCCGTGGAGCAGTGGAAGGAACAGTCGGCTGACCTGGCAGCAGAACTCGGGGCACTGTCAGTCCGCGATCCCGCCGAGCAGGCAATCTATTCCCGGCTTCTCGCGGACCAGGCAGATCTGAACGCGAGCTTCTCCTCCTATGTTGCGCTGAGCCGGGATACTTCCCCAGCACCTGCGGATCGTCAGAAACAGAAGGAATTCATTCTGGACCTGCTCTCCATCCAGACCGAGTCGCTCGCTTCGGATTCTCGCCAGCTCGGGGTGATGGTCTCTGACGATACGATCGCCCTCCAGACCCGCAACGGTCTCCTCATCATCTCCCTGCTTGGTCTCTTCACCATCTTTCTCTGCCTCAATTATTTTGTCTTCAGCCGTACCGTCCTCCGGTCACTCGTAAGCATGGATGATGGGATGAAGCGGATCGAATCGGGTGATTTTGATACGCCCATCAGGATCGCGACTGATGATGAACTCGGGGAGATGGCCGCCACCTTCAACGGGATGGCATCGCGTCTCTCTTTTACCCTGTCCAGCCTGAAGAACATCAATAACGAGATGATTCTCGAGATCAAGGAACGCAAACGGATCGAGGAGGAGCTGCGGGAAAGCGAGATCCGGTTCCGCGAGCAGTACCAGAACAACCCGCTCGCCATCTTCACCTGGCAGTACCGGGACGGGGATTTTGTCCTTATTGACTGCAACAGGGCAGCGGAGGTCATCACCGAAGGACGATCGAGAGCGCTGACGGGGAGTCCTGCATCCCGGCTCTATGCAGACCGGCCGGAAGTCATATCCGAAGTCATGAAGAAGTGCTACTCCGAACACGGTGTGATCTCGGGCGAGAGCGTATCCGAGCATTTCCTGCCCGGAAAGATCGTCCACATCACCGCGGCCTTCGCCCCCCCCGACCTGATTATGGTCCACATGGAGGATATCACGGAGCGGAGGCATGCCGAGGAGGCGCTGCGGGAGAGCGAATCCCGGATTAACAGCATCCTCCGGGGAGCTCCCGTGGGCATCGGTATCACATCGGGCCGGATCATCCAGAGGGTAAACAACGAAGTCACCCGGATGGTGGGGTATGCGGAAGACGAACTCATCGGCAAATCCAGCCGTCTCATATATGCTACAGAGGAAGAGTTTGATTATGTAGGCAGCAGTTTTTCAGCCCTGCCTGAAGCTTCCGGGCCCGCTCCCCTTGAGGTCCGGTGGAAGAAGAAGGACGGGACCATGATCGATGTCCTCCTATCCTCGACGCCGATCGATCCTTCAGACAGGTCCCACGGCATCACGTTTGTCGCACTCGACATTACGGACCGGAAGCGGGCCGAGGAGGCGCTGCGGGAGAGCGAGGAGCGGAACAGGACATATATTGACAACTCTCCCGAAGGCATCTTCATTGTAGATGCCGCGGGCAGGTACCGGGACGTGAATCCGAAAGGGTGCTCCATGCTCGGGTACTCCCGGGAAGAACTGCTCCGGCTCTCGATTGCCGATCTTATACGATCGGATTCCGTAGCAGGCGGACTCTCCGCCAGTTTCCTGGACCTCCGAAAGACCGGCTCGGTAGCTACCGAGGCAGTGCTTTTGAAGAAGGATGGCGGGGTGCTGCCCGTATTCCTGAACGCGGTGAAGCTGCCGGGCGACCGGTTCCTGGGCTTCTGTACGGATATGGCGGCGTGGAAGCGGGCGGAGGCGGCGCTCGCGGAGAGCGAGGAGCGATACCGTGTCCTGTTCGAGAGCGCAAACGATGCGATCTTCCTCCATGAGATTCTGCCGGATGGTCGGCCGGGGAAATATATCATGGTCAACGATGTGGCCTGCCGCAGGCTGGGTTATTCACGGGAGGATCTATTGAAAATGACGCCACTCGATCTTCGCTCGCCCAACAGCCCCTCGAAGATCAGCGAAATTATGGTGAACGTGGAACGGGACGGGCATACCACATTCGAGGCCATCCAGCAGAGGAAAGACGGCACAATGTTCCCCGTCGAGATCAGCACGACCCGCTTCACTATCGCCGGAAGAGCGGTCGCAATCTCGATTGCCCGTGATATTACCGACCGGAAGCATGTCGAGTCTGCCCTGGCGAATGCCCGGAAGAAACTGGACGTGCTGAGCACGATCACCACTCAGGACATCCAGAGCGCGGCATTCTCCCTGTCCGCGTACCTGAACCTGGCAAAAAAAGAGAACGTCATTGAACCGGTACGGGACTACCTCGAAAAAGGGAGCTCCCTTGTCCAGGATATTGTCCAATCCCTTAATTTTGCCAGGGATTACCAGGACCTCGCCATGAAGCCGCCCCGGTGGCAGAATTTTGAGGAAGCCTTCATCTATGCGATCTCCCACCTGAAATTCCTCGGCATCTCCCACGAAGTCTCGCTGGACGGCCTGGAGATCTTCGCAGACGCACAGCTTGAGAAGGCCCTGTACCACCTGATGCAGAATACGGTCCTCCACGGCGAGAGGGTCACCGAAGTCCGCATCGGTTATGAGAAAGCCGACGGGGGGATCTGGATCATCATCAGGGATAATGGCGTGGGAATATCCCGGAAGGAACAGGAACTGATCTTCGAACGCGGGTACGGGAAAGGCCCCGGCCTCGGTCTCTTCCTTGTCCGGGAGATCCTGTCCATTACCGGTATGATTATCCGGGAGTCCGGAGCTGAAGGAACCGGTGCACAGTTCGAGATATTCGTGCCGGACGGGGCATACCGCTTTCAACCTCTTAAGCAGAATTGAGATAATCATCAATTCCGATAATTCGTGGAACCGGACTTATCAGACCGGTTTTTCCCGGTGACCAAAGAAAAGTCCATTATCTGAAAATTGTAAAAATCCTATTCCCCGATCCCGTAATCGCACGTGCTATCTGTGCGTAACCGTACTATTATGCAGTAATTCCTGCCTGAATGTATACCGGCGAACCATTCACGATGAGGACGGACTATCACGTTTATGTAATGCAAGTTCCCGGCGTTTTTTTGCATCGACATAAGCAGGATTGATTTCCAGTGCCTTTTCAAAGGCGGTCAGGGCATCCGAATATTGATCGAGTTTGAGCAGAGCAACACCGCGGCTGTACCATGCCACTGCATAATCCGGCCTGAGTTCGAGTGCTTTATCGTGCGAGGCAATGGCATCTGAATACCGGCCGAGATCATACAACAGAGATCCGCGGAGGACCCACAACATGTCGTTATGGGGTTCGATGGCAAGCGCCTTATCCAACAAGTCAATCGCTTTTTCCGGCTCTCCCTGTTTGGCAAAATCTGCACCCTTATTGAAATGCTTCAAAGCCCGATCCTGCATAGGTGAAAATCTGCGGGTTATGACTTTAGTGTTGCGGTTGTTTCCCGTATGACCGTATCAGGGACATGTTCGTTGCAGGTCCCGGAAAAATGCCGGAAAAACCGGATTATGGCAGATAACCCAAGGAAAAAACCCGGGGAAAATCCGGCTCTCTTCCAGACTACCAAAGTCCCGATCCTGAAACGGCAGGGGTTAACTGGTGAACCCTCCATCCAGGGAAAGATATAGTATCAGTAAAACATCGGGTTATCGATATTTTTCTGGTCTGCCGGAATGTATTTCTGACCGACATCAGTCTTGCCTGTTTTTACCGAAATGAATGTACCGGCAAGTATCCCGTAATTCATCACATTCATGATGGTATGTGACAGTTCATCAAGAGTAATCTCCCCGGGTTTCTTGTATATCCGGGAGAGAATGGAAAATCCGTTAAACTGCCCATTTTTTATATCAAACGTATAGAGAATATCCGGGGCGGTTACCAGTTTTCTGAACTCAAGTAAAAACCCGGGATCCCTGATGAGACCGCTGAGCACAACGATATCTTCCTCTCTGTCAAACGGGCAGGGATAAACGATCTCGCAGAGGGGTTTCGCATCTATGGAGGATATAATAAAATAAAAGGCGCCTCTCTGGATCCTGAACTGGATCACATTCTCCTGGATAACCTCTTCGAGTACTTTGTCTCCAAACACGTCGAAATACTTTTTAAACAGGGCCCTGTGGTGTTGTTCGTCCATCGTTACCATCAGTTTTGTAATATCTTACTTAAATACGACCCTCCTTTCCATCCAGAGATTATCATCTGCACCTTAACGTCGACCCAAAAAAAGCATGATGTAAAGCCCGTACGGGCAAAAAAATATAAACCCCTCTCACTAAAGGAGGTTGCGGAATCTGTTGCGACGGGGCTAATGCTCCCTTCCAATGGTTTCAATAGTTTTGTGACTGTTATGTGCCGTTTGCATAATCTTTTACCCATTACATCACCGGTTTCACCAGTAGTACCTGGTATCATGAGTCAGATTCATTGACAGGAGCATAAGATGGCATTTACTTACTTTTTCCGCGATTTTCAGACACTTGATATGATCCGTGAACACGTACTCCCGGTTATAGGGAGCCGGAGATATGTGAATATATGGAGTGCCGGATGCGCCATGGGGCAGGAGCCTTACACAATCGCCATCCTCCTCCGCGAAAATATGGGGCCCATGATCTTCCGTAATGTCAGGCTCTATTGCACGGATATCGACACAAGTGATCTGTTCAGGAAGATCATCGAAGATGGCAGTTATCCCCGCGTAGAACTTGAAAGGATTCCCCCGGAAATATTCGCAAAATATTTTTTCCCGGATGAAGAACGTCCGGGTTACTTTAAGATCGCAGAGGAGATCAGGAAACGGCTGATATTTGAACGGAAGGATTTACTGAAGTATGAGCCTGTGCACCCAAATCTCGGCCTTATCGTATGTAAAAACGTTCTGCTCCATTTCACGGAAGAGGAGCGGATACGTGTGCTGAAGATGTTCCACGAGGCATTGGACGACGGGTGCTTCTTTATCACCGAGCAGACCCAGAAAATGCCTGCAGAACTGGAGAACTATTTCGAACCGGTTGTGGCAAATGCCCAGGTGTTCAGAAAAATTCCCGTGCAGCAATGAAGATACGAAACCTGTTCCGGAAAGGTGAGGAATATTCATCGAACGTCTATCTCGTTACCGGCACATGGAACACCATTTCTGATGTAAATACTCTTGTTGATGTCGGAAGGGAACCTGCAATAATACCGGAACTTCTGGCAGCATCAACCGGTGTTGGCAAAAAAAGGGTGGAGCAGGTGATACTGACACACAGCCATTACGATCATGTCTCACTTCTGCCCCTTATCCGCGAGATGTTCGGCCCCAGGGTTTATGCTGCATCCGCATCATTTCCGGATGTCGACGTGATTCTGCATGGCGGGGAGCATATGAAGCTGGGTGACTGTGAATTTGAAGTAATTGCCTCCCCGGGGCATAGCAATGATTCGGTCTGTCTTTACTGTGCGGAAGAAGGAGTGCTTTTTGCCGGGGATACGCCGCTTGTCATTCGTACAGCCGGGGGAACGTACGAGCCGGAGTTTGTCGCAGCTCTGGAAACGATCTGCAGTAAGGACGTCAGGAGTATCTACTTTGGCCATGGGCCCCCGCTTCAGGAACGGTGTAACGAGGTCCTGAAAGAGTCACTGGAGAATACACGGAACCAAGTACCCTGATGTCGACGGGTCTTCACGTGTTTACCGGGTTATAATCCGGTCAGTAAACAAGTTATTTCGGAAACCTGTAGGAACCCGCGGGAACAGAGATCTCAAACCGGGCTCCTTTTCCAAAGGTCCCGGTCTCCTTTATGGCAAGACCGGTAATAGAGAGGATCTCCCGTACAAGGAATAATCCGTACCCGGTGTTCTTGCCAAAACCGCGTTCGAAGATCTGTTCTTTGTCCTGCTCCGGCACACCCACGCCATCATCTTCATAGATGAGCACGATACCCCTTGGATCCTCATGGTATCCGATCCTGATATGCGTCACATTCTCCCCGTGCCTGAGGGAGTTGTCGAAGAGGTTGAAATAGACTTTTTCGATGAGAAGATCGGTGTAGATCTCAAGATCGGAGGTGTTGAGTGCGACCGATATACTCCCCAGATCCGTGGTTTCGAGAATTTTCTTTGCAGTGATGGTGACATTATTCCACTGGGGGGGCTGAATACCGATATTCTGGTAATCCCGGGTAAAGGTGATCTGGCGACGTATCGTTTCGGCGATCTCCATTTCCTTCATGGCAAGGTCAGCCATTTTTTCATCACCGGATAGTTTTTTTGTCAGGTTGAGGTATCCTGAAAGGCTGTTGAGCTGGTTGAGGATGTCGTGCCTTGTAACACTGTTTAACAGGAGAATCTGCTTTGTGGCCTTGCGAATCGCTTCATCCGCCTTCATCCGCTCGGATACATCGTGAATAACGCCGAAGACAATCTTTCTCGCGGGATCGTATTCGGCAATGGACTGGATGGTGATCACAGAACCGTCATTCGGCCTCCGTATCTTGAATTCCACATTATAATCCCTGTTCTGTTCAATCATCCCTTTTAATGCCTCATCAAGCAGCACCTGGTATTCCGGGAGGGTGATCTTCCGGATCTCGTCGATGGACCACTCCCTGCCGGAAAGACCATAGAGTGCCTTTGCCCCTTCCGAGGCTATCACTTTGTTGCTGTCCAGATGGAATTCCCAGTTGCCAAAGTGCGCAACTCCCTCCGCACGCCTGAGTCTTGCCTGGTTACTCATGAGCGCTTCGTCTGCTTTGGTACGTTCTTCAATCTCACTCTGAAGCGCATCATTGGTCACAACCAGCGCAGCCGTCCGCAGCCGTACCTGCTCCTCAAGCTCCTGCTGGTACTTCTTCATCTCCGTGATATCTTCAAAAATTATCCCGACAGCACGCCCGCCCCCCTCAAAAACCAGCGGGATAAATTTTGTTTTGAAATACCGCTGGTCATTGCCGATATTGAAATCAGCCTCAAGGGTGATCTCATTGCCTTCAAGTGCTTTTCCAAGGGAGGCAAGGTATTCTTCGCTGAAATAGGATCCAAGGGGTGTGTGTTCTATCTTCATGCCTTTCAGCTGCTCTTTTGAGAGTCTGAAGAAGGCAAGGAATGGATCATTCGCTTCCTGGATGAAGAGATCGTTGTCGAGAATCAAAATCAGATCTGATGCAAGACTCAGCAGGTTGGTGAGTGGCAGCCGCTGGGTCAGGTAGAATAGTTTTGCCGGGCCGAGGCTGCGCATGTCTGCCTGCCCGGATACCACAAATGCATTGAGATATTTTGCTGCAGTTGCCCGGTTGAGTGAGAGCTTCTTTGATACTTCCTCAATGGTCAGGCCCTTCGGGCTGTTCTTAAGAAGATCCCGGATACGGTCCTGTTCAGTCTCTTTCTCCATCCAGAAACATCCTGTTACCTCATTGTTTGTGCTCATTACTTAAAAAAATCACTAATGGAGACTATATTTGACGCGTACTAATGAGCGCTAATTTTAAACAATGATTGTAATCATCATAACACAAAACATTTAAATAGTTTTGAAGAAAAGGATAATTTACCACAAAAAAATCCGAAGAATCGGTCTTGTGGTCGATCTGAATTATACAGGTGATGGGAGTGGAGGTAAAAACAGTATACAAAGGAAATACCGGGTCCGGCTTCAAGGCCCGGTCTGTTCAGGATGATGTGCTGAACCATTTCAGTGTCCTGGACGCGCTTTCTGAAAAGATCGATGAGTTACACGAGATGCCGACGATGCCGGTACTCATGACCTGGAACGCGAGGTAATAACGGTGTTCTGCTGGTCGATACAAGGAGGACAAGGATTACATGAACATGGAAATGGAAGCGCTCTGGACACGTTATGCAATGCTTGTGGTGGCAACCCGGGCATTTCCGGAGATGAGGAAGAACGGAACGCGGGTAGCAGGGGTATTGCAACCATCTCCTGTAACACTCGGTAACCTGGGGATCGCGGTTGCAGAATGACAATGGAGAATCGTATGGAATTCATGGGAGTAAGAGTTGAATCGGACACCACCTGGATGAAATTCGCTGACATGATGGTCGAGACTGGTGTGATCACGGATTGTATCGAGCACAGAGATATTCACCGGAAGGGACAGGAGGTCCGCAGGGAGTAACACCGGAACCCAATCGGTCCCTGAAAGCCACAGGATCCAGGGTCCTGCAGTTGTCATCGGCCCGGTTCCGGCTCTTGTTGGACCATGCACGGTATAAGGAGAGGAGACATGACACAGAGCATTACCACGGAATCCGGGATGGTCCGGGAAAAAAAATTGGATCGGCTGGAAGACAGGAACGGGATTCCTGACAGTATCGCATGCAGAACAAACATTGACGGCACGCTGGATTTTGCTCCGCTGCCGCTTGCAATGAGAAATATCTGGTTATTCAACAACGGAGGAGAGAGAAATGACGTTTATTGATGACATGAAGATCGGGAAGAAACTGATAGGCGGATTCGTAATTGTACTTATACTGCTCGGGATCGTTGCAGTTGTCGGTTATACCGCAATGGAAGGGATCAAGACCAACGGCGATTCGATGTACAATGATCGGCTCGTACCGATCAAACAACTCAGTGCGATTGATGCGGATATCATGCAGATGCGGGGAGACTGGTACCGTTACGCGTATATACCGGATTCCCGGGCCAGTATTGATGCAAGTATGCCTGTACTGATTGCTGACATGGACAAGAACTGGGCAGATTACAAGGCATCTTACGCCGATGCGAATGAAAAGGCCCTTCAGGCAGATTTCGAGACGAAATACGCTGCAGTCAAGGCCAATGGGGCCCAGTTAATGGCGGACGTGAAGGCTGGAAAAACCGATGCAGTGAATGCTGCCTTTGCAACAGGAAGCCCCTTGGTAACCTCCCGGACTGATGCATCCGCGGCCCTCGACAAGATTGAGCAGCTGAATGTTGACCAGGCTGACGGGCTTATGACGACAAGCGCCAAGGAAGGCGACGCAGCCACCATGGAACTGGCACTTGCGGCACTTATCGCGGCAATCATTGGTATCGGACTGGCCCTATACCTGAGCAAGAGCATCACCGGGCCGATTGACGATGTGAAGCGGAACCTCAACGAGCTCAGCCTCGGCCACCTTGGGAACCGGATGAAGGCGAACCGGAAGGACGAGATCGGCGAGATGGCAGAGACCATGGACCGGTTTTCTGAGGATCTCCAGAAGAACGTTGTCGGATCATTCCAGCGCATTGCGCAGGGAGATCTTACTGTTATGATGGCACCGAAGGATGCCAATGATGAGATCACTCCTGCGATCATGCAGACCGTCACTTCCCTCAACGGGCTTGTTGACGAATCCAAGATGCTCAGCAAGGCAGCAGTGGAAGGCCGGCTCGACACCCGCGGTAACACGGACAAGTTCAAGGGCGGGTACAAGGAGATCGTGGGCGGTGTCAACAATACGCTCGATGCAGTTATCGGACCACTCAATGTTGCAGCAGAGTACGTGGACAGGATCAGCAAGGGTGACGTCCCTGCGAAGATCACTGACAACTACAACGGCGACTTCAACGAGATCAAGAACAACCTCAACCAGTGCATCGACGCAGTCAACCTCCTGGTGAAAGACGCGAACATGCTCAGCAAGGCTGCGGTAGAGGGCAAACTCGATACCCGTGCCGATGCCTCCAAGCACCAGGGCGACTTCCGTAAGATCGTACAGGGTGTGGACGACTGTCTTGACGCAGTGATCGGGCCGCTCAATGTAGCCGCAGAGTATGTTGACCGGATCTCCAAAGGTGACATCCCGGCAAAGATTACTGACAACTACAACGGCGACTTCAACGAGATCAAGAACAACCTCAACCAGTGTATCGACGCGGTCAACCACCTTGTTGCCGATGCAAACATGCTCAGCAAGGCTGCGGTAGAGGGCAAACTCGATACCCGTGCCGACGCATCCAAGCACCAGGGCGACTTCAAGAAGATCGTGCAGGGTGTAGATGACTGCCTCGATGCAGTGATCGGGCCGCTCAATGTAGCCGCAGAGTACGTGGACAGGATCAGCAAGGGCGACATCCCGCCGAAGATCACGGACAACTACAACGGCGACTTCAACGAGATCAAGAACAACCTCAACCAGTGTGTTGACGTCATGAACGGCCTCCTTGTGGAGACGGACACCCTCATCAAGGCGACCCAGGACGGGAAGCTCCAGACCCGCGGGAATGCGCAGAAGTTCCCCGGCGGATGGGGCACGCTTGTTGGCGGGGTCAACAACCTGATCGATGCATTCGTTCATCCAATTGATGTCACTTCAAGTTATGTTGACCGGATCTCCAAAGGCGACATCCCCCCGAAGATCACCGATAACTACAACGGGGACTTCAACGTCATCAAGAACAACCTCAACCAGTGCGTTGATGTGATGAACGGCCTTCTTGCAGAGACAGACACCCTCATTAAGGCGACCAAGGACGGGAAGCTCCAGACCCGCGGGAACGCACAGAAGTTCCCCGGTGGATGGGGCACGCTCGTTGGCGGGGTCAATGAACTCATCGATGCGTTCGTCCACCCGATCAACGTCACCGCCGATTACGTGGACCGGATCTCCAAAGGCGACATCCCGGCAAAGATCACGGACAACTACAACGGGGACTTCAACCTCATCAAGAGCAACCTCAACACCTGCATCGATGCGGTCAACCTTCTCGTGAATGATGCGAACATGCTCTCAGAAGCCGCAGTAGCCGGGAAACTCGCAACCCGTGCCGACGGATCGAAGCACCAGGGCGATTTCCGCAAAATTGTCGACGGTGTCAACCAGACCCTCGACTCAGTCATCGACCCTGTCAATGAGGCGATGCGGATTTCCGACCAGTACGCAAAGCAGAACTTCAGTGCAAGGGTTGACGAGAACCTCAAGGTCCAGGGTGACTTTATCCGGTTCAAGAAGTCCTTGAACAATGTTGGTATCCAGGTCTCCCGCGCCATGATCAAGGTGAACGAGCAGGTCAATGAGCTTGCCGCAGGCGCACAGGAAGCAAGTGCCAGTGTCGAGGAAGTGGCAGCAGGATCCAACCAGATCGCCAAGAACGCCGGTGCGGTCAGCGTCAACGCAGACAAGAGCGGCGCAGGTATCCAGCAGGTACTCAAGGCTATGGAAGATCTCTCGACAACCGTCCAGGAAGTCGCTACCAAGGCCGACCTCGTGGCCCAGCTTGCCAAGAAGTCCGAGGATCTCTCCCAGAAAGGTTCGGAACTTGCAAACAAGGCAGACAAGGGAATGGGCGGTATCACCAAGTCCTCCACCGAAGTCAACGAGATCATCCTTGACATCAAGTCCCAGATGGACAAGATCGGGGACATCGTGGTCCTGATCGCGAATCTTGCGAACCAGACCAACCTCCTTGCCCTCAACGCTGCAATCGAAGCAGCACGGGCCGGCGATGCAGGTCGCGGGTTCGCAGTCGTTGCCACCGAGGTCAAGTCCCTGGCAGAGGAATCAGAGAACTCCGCCGAGAAGATCCGGCAGATGATCGGGCAGCTCCAGAAGCAGACCCAGCGTGCCGTCGACGCTGTCGACAAGGCAAATGAAGGTGTCCGGGAAGGCAGCACTGCTCTCACCCAGACCCTCGAGGTCTTCAACAAGATCGTGGAATCCATCAACGACATCAACAAGAACATCAGCGATGTGGCAGCATCTGCTGAAGAACAGGCCGCTTCGGTCGAGGAAGTAACGGCAAGCGTCAACGCGGTCAGCAGCCTTGTTAACGACACGGCCAAGGAAGCAACCGATGCCGCCGCCGCCAGCGAGGAATCCTCGGCTGCCATCGACCAGATCGCTAAGGTGGTCCAGAACGTGACCACCATCGTGGACTCCGTCACGAGAGAGATCTCGGCCTTCAAGGTTGCAGACAATGACGAAGCAAACCTGGCTGCAGCAGGCAGGGACTACCAGCCATCAACCGCGAGCGCACAGTAATCCTTTGGGAGGGAACGGATCATGAAAGAGAAAAACCAGGAAACAAACGGGGAAAACATCCCCGTTTCCGCTATCCGGGCCAAGGCAAATCCAGTGTCGAACAAGGTCCAGGTAGTGGAATTCGTCCTCGGGAAGGAGCACTTCGCCGTAGACCTGTTCAATGTAAGGGAGGTGGTGGAGTACAAGACCATCACCCAGCTCCCTGATACCCCGTCCTACATCAAGGGTATCATCGACCTCAGGGGCGAGATCACTACTATAATCGATCTTAAGGAACGCCTGAACATCCCCCGGCTGGACGGGGTTACCGATGAGAACAGCAGGATCATCGTGCTCGATGACAGTATCACAAAATCGAAGACCGGTATCATGGTTGACAACGTATCATCGGTCACCACATTCGACCGGTCTGCCGTGGATACCACCACCTCATCCGTTGAGCAGAATAATTCTGCGATCATCGGCATCATCAAGAAGCGGGTCAGGATCAAGGACAAGGATGCCAATGAGCTTCTCATCCTCATCGACATAAAACGGCTGGTCTCCGATAACACGATCAGTATCGATATAAACGGTATGGAAGGTGCGGCCGGAGAAGTCCCGGCATAGTAGTAACTGCGACGGGGAGAATGACAATGGTAACAAATAACGGATCGGAACTTCTTCACATCACTCCCCCTTTTTCAGGGACAGAAGCCACAGCAGAGAAAGCCTCCAGGATCTCGGTTTTGTATGTCGATGAGACACCAAACATTCTGGACATTGTCTGCAGGTACCTTGAGAGGAGTGGAGAAATGATGGTCGATACATCGTTTTCCATCGAGGATGCGATAAATAAAATGAGGTATATTTCCTATGACGTTATCGTTACCGATTACAACTTCGAAGACGGGAGCGCAAATACTCTCCTTAAGTATACCCGGGAAAAAGGAGACCGGATTCCTTTTGTGTACTTTGCCCTCTTCAGGATGGAGGATCTTGAAGAAGAGGCGATGCGGTACGGAGGTGTTACATTTACCGGAAAATCGGCACTTTATTCCCGTTCCCCTTTTTCTGATCTCGAACAGGCAATAAAAAAGATGGCGCTGGCATACCACGAAGAAGTGGACATTACCGGAGAGGATCCAGTTCACATGGCCCAGCGGGAGTCGTCATCATGATCTCCGTCCTCTATGTGGATGACGAACCTACACTTCTGGATATCCTGAAACTTATGCTTGAAGCAACACAGGAGTTCAGTGTCGTCACTGCAATTTCGGCCGAGGTGGGGCTCAAAGCCCTCAGGACCGGCCAGTATGATGCAATCATCTCAGATTACCAGATGCCGGTGATGGACGGCATAGAATTCCTCAAAGAGGTCAGGCTGGCATTCGGCGATATCCCCTTCATCATTTTTACCGGGAGGGGACGAGAAGAGATTGTTATCGAGGCGCTGAACAACGGGGCCGATTTTTATCTCCAGAAAGGCGGGGAACCCAGGGCACAGTTTGCCGAGCTTGCCCATAAGATCCGGAGTGCTGTGTCCCGGAAGAAGACCGAGGCGGCATTACGCAAGAGCCGGAATTTCCTCGATAACGTATTTACCAGTATACAGGACGGGATCTCGGTGATCGACCGGGACATGACCCTCCTGCGGGTCAACAGGACCATGGAACTCTGGTACCCGGATTCCGTTCCCCTTGTCGGAAAGAAATGCTATGAAACCTATCACGGCAGATCGGAACGATGTGAGACCTGTCCGTCATATGAAACCCTGATATCCGGAAAACCCGCCCAGGGGATTGTCGCCAGGACCGATAACCGCAATATAACCGCCTGGTATGAGCTCTTCAGTTATCCTCTCATCAATTCCGCAACGGGAGAGATGAACGGCGTGATAGAATATGTCCGCAACATCACCGGCAAAAAAGTTGCGGATGATATGCTGAACTCTGCCTATGAAAAGCTGACTCTCAAGGAGGAAGAACTCCAGCAGCAATATTTTGAACTCGCACGCGGTCAGGAACAGCTGCAGGAAAGCGAGGCTCAGTTTCGCAGGATCGTCGAGGCTGCGCCCTGGGGGATGTATATCTACGAACTCGATACCAGCGGGGAACTTATCCTTCGGGGGGCAAATACGGAAGCGAACTCGATCATGGGGATGGACCATTCGAGGCACTTCGGAAAATCGATCGAAGAGATCTTCCCGGCCCTGGTGGAGACAGATATTCCCGGAAGATTCCGTGAACTCGCAACACATGGCGGACAGTGGATCAACGAGCAGTTCGCGTATAACGATGGCAGCACACAGAGATGTTTTGATATCTGTGCCTTTTCGATCCACTCTCAATGGATTGTTGTCGCGTTTGAGGATGTGACCACGCGCAAAAAGGCTGAGGATGCTCTTGCAGAAAGCGAGAGAAAATTCCGTGAGATATTTGACCGGGCAAATGACGGGATCCATCTCCATGAGTTGCGGGAAGACGGTCTGCCCGGGAAGTTCATCGAAATGAACCAGGTTGCCTGCCGCATGCTTCAGTCCACCCGCGAAGAGCTCCTCAGCCTCTCACCGCTTGATTTTACCACCGGATTCCACAGCATCAGCCTGCAACAGATTGGCAACGACATAATCACCCGTGGTCACGCGGGATTTGAAACTGAATTCCTCAGAAAGGACGGGACGACGATTCCGGTCGATATTAACGCTCATGTCATCGATTTTATGGGGAAAAAAACCGTTCTGTCCGTGATCCGGGATATCTCCGCGCAGAAAGAGGCACGTCTCGAGATCGAAAAGAGCAAACTGCATCTTGAAGCGATTGTCCAGTGTTCACCGGTTCCCATGTTCGTGATCGATAAGGAACACAGGGTCATCTCGTGGAATCATGCACTCGAGGAGCTGACTAAAATAAAGGCAGATGACGCGCTCGGAAAAGCAGAAACCGGCCAGGTTTTTTACCACTCCAAACATCCCTGTCTTGCGGATCTTATTGTCGAGGATAACCCGGACGAGCTCGTCCGAATCTACAAAGGCAAATCGTTGTCATCCGGGTATATCCGCGGTGCCTATGTGTTGACAGATTTTTTCCCCCATATAAACGGGGGTTCGTGGATCACGATTACTGCAGCCCCGGTGCGGGACCGGGAAGGGCATATTATCGGGGCGGTCGAGAGCCTTCAGGATATTACCCGCACGCGGAAGACCGAGGAGGAACTCTGGTCGGCCTATGAACAGATGCAGGCAGCTTTTGAGGAGGCACGGATGAGCCAGAACCTGCTGCAGGAACAGAATGAGCGACTCAACGAGAGTGAGAGCAGGTTCCGCGAGATTTTCAATAAGATCAACGATGCCATTGAAGTTCATTCCCTGCAGCCTGATGGCTTGCCCGGGTCATATATCGAAGTAAACGATATTGCCTGCAGAATGCTGCAGTATACCCGGGAGGAGATGCTCACCAGGAGTCCCGCTGATATCACTACTGGTGTATACAGCCGGCAACCCCGGGAAATTGCACGGGATCTCAGCACCTGCGGACATTCGCAGTTTGAGACCGAATTCCGCAGAAAAGACGGGACCATTGTTCCCGTGGAGGTCAATGCCCATATGGTTACGATCCAGGGAAGAAATCTGGTGCTCGCCGTTTTCTCTGATATCTCCTGTCGCAGGCAGACCGAGGCGGTACTGCATCGGATCAACAACCAGCTGGGGATCTTGTCATCAGTCACCCGCCATGATATCGTGAACAAACTCACTGCTCTCCAGGCAATCAACGATCTCTGGAAGACGAAGGCAACAGATCCCTGGGCATGCGACATGCTCGAAAAACAAGCCGGTGCCCTGGATGCCATCCATAAACAGATTGAGTTTACCCGGGAATACGAAGAGCTGGGGCATGATATTCCCTGGTGGCAGGATATCCGCGAAGTTCTCTCAAGGGTCATTGTCCAGCTTGATCCGGGAACAGTGTCCATAACTGTTGATATCGACAGATGGGAAATCTATGCTGACGCCATGCTGGAGAAAGTGTTTTACAACCTTGCAGAGAATGCCCTCCGTCATGGCCGCAACATTACGTTCGTCAGGTTTTCAAGTGCCGTACAGAATGACTGTCTTGTCATCAGCTGCGAGGATGACGGGGGCGGGATACCCGAAGATGAGAAAGAGGTTATCATGGACAGAGGATATGGAAAAAATACCGGTCTGGGCCTGTTCCTGTGTAAAGAGATCCTCACCATCACCGGAATCACCCTCCTAGAGACCGGGGAGCCGGGGAAAGGCGCGCGGTTTGAAATCCTCGTGCCTTCAGACGCGTTCCGGCCGGGACAGAAAAGCTGTCCCGGGGAGTCACAGCCGTGTCAGCCATCTGCAGAAATGTAAAACCAAAATAACAGTAACCATGACGAAATTTTCCCGGTATTGCTTCAGTAAATCACATCGGAGTTTGTAATGACCCGGATATCTGTACTTTATGTTGATGACGATGTGGATCTGCTCGATATCTGCAGGATTTTCCTTGAAGAGTCCGGCAACTTCAGGATCGATACAGCGATCTCGGCGAGGGAAGCAGAGGAAAAACTGGTGTCCGGCCATTACGATGCAATCATCTCGGATTACGAGATGCCGGTGACTAACGGGATCGAGTTCCTTAAATCCGTACGACAAAAGTCCGGGGATATCCCCTTCATTATCTTCACCGGAAGAGGCAGAGAGGAGATAGTCATAGAAGCAATTAACAACGGGGCTGATTTCTACCTCCAGAAAGGCGGCCATCCGCAAGCGCAGTTCGCCGAACTTACCCACAAGATCCTTCAGGCTGTCAGGCAGAGACGGGCGATAGCGAGCATCCGGGAGCTTGAAAACCGGCAGGCGGATATTATAAATTTCTTACCCGATGCCACATTTGCCATCGATCAGAAGGGAACTGTAATCTCATGGAACCGGGCAATGGAGATGATGACCGGGATAAAATCCTCGGAAATTCTCGGAAAAGGCAATTATGCATATGCGATCCCGCTGTACAACGAACGCCGCCCGATGCTCATCGATCTCGTCCTCGCCCCCGAGGAAGAGTTCGAGAAAAAACAGTATTTCTATACGGTCCACGACATGGGGACGCTGACTGCAGAGACGTCCCTTAAAAAACCGGATGGTACCTCCGTCCATCTCTGGGGAAAAGCCTGCCGTCTTTTTGATGAGAACGGAAACTTTGCCGGGGCAATCGAATCCATACGGGATATAACGGAGCGAAAACGGGTTGAGGATGCGTTGCACGCGAGAGAAACACAGCTGAGCGCCACTCTTGGATCCACCGCAGAGGGTATTCTCGCCGTGGATAACAACGGGAAGGTGTTACAGGTCAGCCCGCGATTCGCCGAGATCTGGAAAATCCCCCGCTCCCTCCTTGAGTCTAACGACGACCGGGCTCTCCTGGAGTTCGTGCTGAACCAGTTAACCGATGCCGACGCCTTTCAAAAGAAAGTGCAGGCCCTCTATAATTCCGATGATGTGGATACAGATACGCTCACCTTCAGGGACGGCAGGGTCATTGAACGGTATTCATGCCCGATGATCATGGATAGTGTTCGGGTCGGGCGGGTGTGGTCATTCCGCGACATCACGGATCGGAAACGGGCCGAAGAGGAACTGCGGGCTGCCTATGAACAGATCTCTGCAAGCGAGGAGGAGTTGCGGGCGCAATACGACATGCTTGCAGATAGTGAGAAGAGGATACGTGAGAGTGAGGAGAAGTTCCGTGACATCTTCGATACGATAAATGATGGAATTCACATCAATGAGATTGAACCGGATGGAAAGCCGGGAAAATTCATTGAAGTAAATGAAGTTGCCTGCCGCATGCTCCAGTATACCCATGAAGAACTGCTGGAACACGGGGCCCTGGATTTTGTTGCCGGGTATCACAGCAGTCCGCCCGATGAAATTATCGGAGAATTATCATCGGCCGGCCACGCGATCTTCGAGACGATGCACCGGAGAAAAGACGGGACCACCATTCCTGTTGAGATCAATACCCACGTGGTCAGAATCCGGGGAAAACGGGTGATGGTAGCGGCTATACGGGATATCTCTGAACGCAAACAGACAGAAAACACGCTCCTGCGGGTCAACCAAAAGCTCAATGTGCTCTCAAATCTGACACGACAGGACCTGATCACCCAGATCTATGTCCTGAACAGCTACCTCGAAATAGCCAGAATGCATGCAAAGGGCTGTGACGGAGTAACTGAGAATATTGAGTGCTGTGAAAGGGCGATCAGATCTATCAAAGAGATAACAGAATTTACCAAGGATTATCAGAACATGGGGCAGAAACCGGCACGATGGCAGAATGTCAAACTGGCTTTTCTGCTCGGGCTTTCGCATATACCAGCCAATGAAACCCGGTGCTGTTTTGAAACAGAAAATCTCGAGATCTTTGCCGATCCCCTGCTGGAAAAAGCCTTCCAGGGTCTCATTGAAAACTCAATAGAGCACGGCAACCGGGTGAGCGATATCCGGGTCTGGCACAGGTCTGCACCCGAGGGTGTCACTATAGTATTTGAAGACACGGGTGTCGGCATTCTACCTGAGATGAAAGAGCAGATCTTCCTGCCCGTGGATGGTACCCATGCCTCCGTCCGGGGTCTCTTCTTTGTGCGGGAGATCCTTGATATCACCGGGATAACCATCCGGGAGACCGGTGATACGGGGATGGGAGCACGGTTTGAGATTTGGGTGCCGAACGGAGTCTGGCGCGTGAACCCGAAGGCAGTTGCTGAAAACATGAGTTGCGTATGATGTTAATTCTACATGCCCTACAGGGTATCCATCGGAATGGAATGCCGGAATACAAGGGTACTGGTGAAGATATTTACCCTGTAATGGTTCAATAAAAACTGAAGAGGTGGTTATGGCCCAGATCTCCGTACTCTATGTTGATGATGACGTGCACCTCCTCGATGTGTGCAAGATTTATCTCGAACAGGCAGGCAGCTTCAGGATCGATACGGCGGTTTCAGCAAAGGACGCGCAGGTCAAACTGGCATCCGGCCAGTACGACGCAATTATCTCGGATTACGAGATGCCAAAAACGAACGGGATCGAGTTTCTCAAAATAGTACGGAAAAAATTCGGTGATATCCCGTTCATCATCTTCACCGGGAGGGGCAGGGAAGAGATCGTCATAGAAGCGATCAACAGTGGGGCGGATTACTATCTCCAGAAAGGCGGCGATCCCGAAGCGCAGTTCACGGAACTGGCCCACAAGATCCGGCAGGCAGTGAAAAGTCGTAATGTCGATATCTCGCTCCGGAACAGCGAGGAGAAATTCCGTGAGATCTTCAACAGCGTCAATGATGCAATCCAGATCCATGAAGTCGATGAACAGGGCCTGCCCGGGAAGTTCATTGAGGTCAACGATGTGGCATGCAGGATGCTGCAATATACCCGGAGCGAACTGCTGAAAAAGAGTCCGCTTGATTTTTCCACGGGATACCACAACAGACCTCTTGAAGATATTGGAGATGCGATCAGGACGCTCGGTCATGCAGTCTTTGAGACCGTCCATATCCGTAAGGATGGAACCTTTGTTCCGGTCGAGATCAGTGCCCACGTCAGCTCCCTGATGGGAAGGAATATGGTTGTATCCGTTATCCGGGATATTACCGAGCGCAAACAGCAGGATCAGGCCATCCGGGCCGGGATGAACCTGGGTATCGTACTGCAGAAAGTGAATAGCGTAAAGGATGCCCTCGAAGTCTGCCTTGCTTCGGCGATTGAGGCAACAGAACTTGACTCCGGGGCAATCTACCTTATAGACAGCAAAACCGGTGTCTGGGATCTCAAAGCCAGCAGAAATCTCGGTGAGGAATTCGTTGCTTCCATCTCCCATTATCCTGCGGAATCGATACCTGCAAAAATGATGACTGACGGGAAAAATGAATATTATCCGGGCGGGCCGGATCTCATTGCAAGTACCCTCCGGAATGCTGAAGGGTTAGCGTGTCTTGCAGCAATTCCGATCAGACGGGAAGATTCGGTCATCGCATGCCTCACCCTATATTCCCATAAAACGGGTGAGATTCCGGAGAACACCCGTGTTGTTCTTGAAACGATAGCAAATCAGGTAGGGATCGCAATCGATCGATCGAGGGCAGAGGAAACTCTTGTAAAAAGCCATGAGGAACTGCACGCAGCCTATGAACAGCTGACTGCAAATGAGGAAGAGTTACGACAGAATTACGAACAGATCACCGTGAACGAAGAGGAACTGCGCCAGAACTACGATGAGCTGGAAAAGGGGCACCGGAAACTTGCAAAGAGCGAGGAGAGGTTCCGTCTGCTCTTCGACCATATGGATGAGGGGCTTGCCCTGCACACACTGGTCTTCGGTGAGAACCGCCAGCCGGCCGATTACCGGATCCTTGCCGTAAACAACTCGTTCGAACGGCTTTTAGGTATAAACCGGAATTCGGTCATCGGTAAAACAAGCCGGGATGCCTATGGCACCGGGGAGCCTCCCTATTTTGACATCTATACGCGGGTGGCGATATCCGGTAAACCGGAATCCTTCGAAACGTATTTTCCCCCACTGCAGAAACATTTTCATATTTCCGTCTATTCTCCGGGAAAGAACCACTTTGCAACGATCTTTTCTGATATCAGCGAAAGAAAAAGGGCAGAGGACGCATTCAGGAAGAAAAATACGGATCTTGAGGCTGCCTACGAAGAACTGACTTCGAATGAAGAAGAACTGCGCCAGAGCTATGATGAACTGGCTGCGAGCCAGCAGGAGCTCCGGAAAAGCGAAGCGCGATACCGGCGTATTGTGGAGACGGCTACCGAGGGGATCTGGGAAATGGATGCGGACCTGAGGACCACATTTGTCAACCGCCAGCTGGCTGAATTCCTGGGTTACCCGAAGGAGGAGATGATCGGCATGCCGATCTATTCCTTTATGCCCGAAGAAGATCTTGCGGATCACCGGCAGAAGATTGAAGAGAGAAAGAATGGGAAGAGCGGATCCTACGAACGGAGATTCCTTCACAAAAACGGGACGGTCCTCTGGGCACTGGTCTCCGCGACTGCACTCCTTGATGAGAACGGGATCTTTGCCGGTTCGTTTGCAATGGTGACCGACATTAACGATCGCCGGAAGGCTGAAGAAGTTATCAGGACAAGCGAGGAGAAGTACCGCAGTATTGTTGAAACGAGCACTGAGGGAATATGGGTGATGGATGCTGAATTCCGTATCAGCTTTGTAAACTCCCGGATGAGGGAGATACTCGGGTATTCTGACGATGAGATGATGGGGCGCCGCATCACAGATTTTGTACTGCCTGAGGAGATCGAAGCCTGCAAACAGCAGTTCGAAAAACGGAGAGCCGGTATCAGTGGCCAGTTTGAACGCCATTATGTCTGTAAAGACGGGAAGGTTGTCATACTGCTGGGATCGGCAACTCCCGTCACCGGTACCGACGGGACATTCCAGGGCTCATTTGCCATGTTCTCTGATATGACCGAGTTGAAACGGGCAGAAGAAGCAGAGCGCGAAATCGGGCTGATATACAAATCCCTCATCCAGAATTCTTCGGATATGATCCGTATTCTCAACCGGGAAGGTCTGATTACCTACACGTCCCCCTCTACCTTCTCCGTTGTGGGATACCGGCCCGAGGAACTGATCGGAAAGGATCCCATGGAGTATATTCACCCGGACGATCTTGCCTCGGTTAAGGAAGCGCTTCATGCCGTGTATGAAAGGAACAACCCCGCTACGCCAACGGAATTTCGGATCAGGAACAAGAACGGGGATTATGTGGATGTTGAATCGGTTGCAGTCAATCTGTCCGGTGTCCGGGGAATTGACGGTATAGTCACCACTACCCGCCCCATTACTGAACGCAAACAGGCCAGCAAGCGATTACAGGAAAACCAGGTCCTGCTGGAAGATGCCATGGATTTGGCCAGCATGGCACACTGGGAATATGATGTCGTGTCCGGTAAGTTCACGTTCAATGACCGGTTCTATGTCCTTTACGGTACAACCGCTGAACGAGAAGGGGGGTACGAGATGCTGCCGGAAGTCTATGCGCGTGAATTTGTGCATCCGGATGATGCCCATATGGTAGAGGAAGAGATCCGTAAAGCACTGTCAACGCAGGATCCCGGCTACCGATTCGAACTGGAGCACCGTATCTTCAGGAGGGACGGCTCGATCCGCACGATCATAGTGCGGTACTCAGTTGAGATGGACGCAGAGGGCCGGGTCACGAAGACCCATGGGGTGAATCAGGATATCACCGAAAGGAAGAGGGCAGAAGATGCCATCAGGCAGGCAAACCGGCAGCTCAGTCTCATGACGAGCATCACGCGACATGATATCCTCAACAATGTCACTGCACTGAACAGCTACCTGGCCCTCTGTCGTAAAAAGGAGATCCTGCCGGAAGTGCAGTCCCTGATCGGTAAAATGGAGTCAGTGACTGCGACTATCGGGCAGCAGATCGAATTCACCCGGCTCTATAAGGACCTGGGTACTCACGCGCCGAAATGGCAGGATACAGATGATATCCTTGCCCATATGAATTACCCCCCCTCACTCATCCTGCGGAGGAATGGTACCGGCATCGAAATATTTGCGGATTCCCTGCTGGAAAAAGTGTTTTACAACCTCCTTGATAACACCATTCGTCACAGCGGCGGGGCCACTCAGGTCAGCATATCGTACGAAGCGGGTACTGACGGGATGGTCCTGGTCTGGGAGGACAATGGTAAGGGCATTGCCAGGGATGAGAAGGAGGAGATCTTCGAACGGGGCTTTGGGGCCAATACCGGACTTGGCCTCTTCCTTGCCCGGGAGATTCTGGGTATCACCGGCATCACCATCCGCGAAACCGGCGAGCCTGGCAACGGCGCTCGTTTCGAGATGATGGTGCCGAACGGGGCATATCGCATGAACCCGGATACATCCTGATGCAGGTTTAAACGGGAAATTCTGAAAAGATTACTCAAAAAGAGTTCACGAAATATAGTGAAATTTTTAAAAACGATGGGAGGAATGGGATTCGAACCCATGAACCACTAAGGACCGGATCTTAAGTCCGGCGGAGTTGGCCAGCTTTCCTATCCTCCCTCTGATCCCTTTTCAGGACGAACTTTTTTTGTCCGGCGCCCCCGGCCTGCATTTCGGGCCCCGCGCTTTAAACTATTGACCTTCCCATGCAAAAAAGATTCTATCGTTTTCCTGTCTGGCTCCCTGCTGTTATGGCCGGGGGCGGTATCACCGGAAATCCGGTGCCTGGCCCCATGGACCGAACACGGGTATTCACTTCCGGGTCGCGGAAGCCATGATTTAAAAACGATGGCAAAAGTACTGAATGTGAAGATCGCACGCATGAGGGGCTGACTTTTGCATCCACTGACCATATCAGGCTGGGTAGAACTTGACGGGAAACGACTCGGTCCGGAGGCAATCGAAACGATTGTAAGGACAACGCCGGAGGAGATCCTCCGTTTCGGTGGCGAATTTTCGCTCTCCTGGAATGGGTGTACTGCACGCGACTGTTACGGCATCGTGGAAGGCATGGGTCCAAAAGGGGCTCTTTCCTGCAATGGCAAGATAAAGGGACATATAACCCCGGATGTACCTGAGCTTTCGCTTGACGAGGCGATCGTTGCCGCCGTGCAGCTCCGCAGCGATGAAGGAGTCACTGCCCTCTCGGGAGGCGTCGACTCCACCCTTGTGGCCTTCCTCGCAGGCCGGGAGTGTGTGACCGTTGGCGTCGAGGGTTCCCATGACCTGGCGCAGTCACGGAAAGCAGCAGACCTTCTGGGCCTCTCCTGCACCTGTGTGACGATCACCGGGGCGGAGATCGAGGCTGCTCTCCCCGTCGTCATTGCGGCCATCCCGGACAGGAGCCCGGTCAATGTCGGCATTGCAGTCACAGAGTATTTCATTGCCCGGTGGGCCGGGGAGCACGGATACCATCGGATCCTCGCCGGCCAGGGTGCAGATGAACTCTTCGGCGGATACTCCCGGTACCTTGAGTCCGCAAACCTTGAGGCAGAGCTTGAGCGGGACTTTGCCGGCCTCGAAGGACAAGCGCGCCGCGACCAGGCAGTCACCGCCCTTTTCGACACGTACCTTTCCATGCCGTACCTGGATGCCAGGGTTGTGCGCGCTGCCGCCCGGATCCCTGCCTCAGATAAAGTGAAGGATGGCCGGCGTAAAATCCCCTTAAGGGAGGTCGCAGAGCGCCACATTTCAAAAGATCTCGCATGGTACGAGAAGAAAGCCATGCAATACGGGAGCGGTGTCTGGCCCGTGATCCGGAAGCTCGCCCGTAAAAACGGTTATAAAACGTCCGTGCAAGATTACATAGATTACATCAGCAGGGTGGACCATGGTCTCTGAAAAAGATGTACAGCATATCGCGGAACTGGCCGATGTCGGCATCAGCTCCGGTGAACTGGGTACCTTTACTCACCAGTTCAACCAAATCCTCGAATACTTCGATCAGCTCGACGCAGTGAAAGGCGATGCGGCCGCAATAAAAGATCTTTATAATGTACTGAGGGAAGACGAGATCGAGCCCTCGCTCCCGCAGGAAGAAGTACTCAGGAATGCACCGGCGAAGGAAGACGGTTTTATCAAAGCGCCGCGGGTGATGTAGTGGCGGAGAAGTCGATCGTATTCGAACCGGAAGACAGGTACAATGCCTTCCTTACGGTCTGCAACAAGCCGCCCCATACCGACGGTAAACTTGCCGGGATTGCCGTTGCCGTGAAGGACAATATATCGACACGCGGTATCGAGACCACCTGTGCCTCCCGGATCCTCAAGGGCTACGTGCCCCCCTACGATGCCCACGTTGTCGGACTTCTCCGGAAATCCGGCGCAGCGATCGCCGGCAAGACCAACATGGACGAGTTCGGGATGGGTACCACCACCGAGAACTCCGCCTTCGGCCCCACCCTGAACCCCTGCGATACCGGGCGTGTCCCGGGTGGCTCTTCCGGTGGAAGTGCTGCTGCAATAGCGGCCGGCATGGTGCGGATGGCGCTTGGTACCGACACCGGGGGCTCCATCCGGTGCCCTGCGGCATTCTGCGGCATCACCGGACTGAAACCCAGCTATGGCCGGGTCTCCCGGTACGGCCTCATCGCGTATGCAAACTCCCTCGAACAGATCGGGCCGATGGGAAAGACCGTCACCGATGTCTCCACCCTCATGGAAGTGATCGCCGGCTACGACCGCCACGACTCCACCTCCCACAACAAGCCCTACACGCATACCCCCAAAGCCGATATCAAAGGCCTGAAGATCGGGATCCCTGCCGAGTATTTCGGCCCGGGTGTTGATCCGGCGGTTGCCGGTGTAGTAAAGAAGGCGATCGGCCGGCTGGAGGAACTCGGGGCTACCACCGTCCCGTGCAGCATCCCTTCGATGGAGTACGCACTCGCCGCCTACTACGTGACCTGCACCTGCGAAGCCTCATCGAACCTTGCCCGGTTCGACGGGGTCCGGTACGGTCCCGCCGCGGATACCAAGAAGCAGTGGCATGATGCCTACCAGGAAGTCCGCCGGGCAGGGTTCGGCACCGAGGTGCGCCGGAGGATCATGCTCGGTACCTTCGCGCTCACGAGCGGGTATTACGGAAAATATTATGCCAAGGCCCAGGTGGCCCGCGAGAACGTCCGGAAGGACTTCCAGCGGATCTTCGATGGTGTCGATGTGATCGCCGGCCCGACCATGCCGACGGTCGCGTTTAAGCTTGGTGAGAAGAGCGATCCGCTCTCGATGTACCTTGCCGATATCCTCACGGTGCCAGCTAATCTCGCAGGTATCCCGGCTATATCGGTCCCGTGCGGCAAAGCCGACGGCATGCCGGTCGGTCTCCAGATCATGGGCCGACACTTCGATGACGAGCGTGTCGTTGATGTCGCATATGCCTACGAACAGGCGGTGATCTGAAATGGCGGAAACCGATGTGATCATCGGGCTTGAAGTCCACTGCCAGCTTGATACGAAGAGCAAGCTCTTCTGCGGCTGCGACACCGATTACCGGAGCGACGGCCCCAACACCCATGTCTGCCCGATCTGCCTCGGGCTCCCGGGGGCGATGCCCTCCCTGAACAAGCGGGCGATCGAGTATGCGATGCGGGTGGCAAAGGCCCTGAACTGCACCGTGATTCCCGAGTCCGAGTTCTCCCGGAAGAACTACTTCTATCCCGACCTCGACAAGGCCTACCAGATCACGCAGTATGACAAGCCGCTCGCGGAAGGCGGGTACCTGGAGATCGAGAGCGACGAAGGAGGCGAGAGGAAGATCCGGCTCACCCGTATCCACGTGGAAGAAGACCCCGGCCGTCTCGTCCACATGGGAAACGTCGAACGTGGGAAGTACTCTCTCGTAGACTACAATCGTGCGGGCATCCCGCTCATCGAGATCGTGAGCGAGCCGGACTTGCGCTCGCCAAAAGAGGCCCGGAAATTCCTGAACAAGCTCCGGGCTACCCTTGAGTACCTCAACGTCTTCGACTCCGACAAGGAAGGCTCACTCCGTGTCGACGCGAACATCTCGATCGTAGGCAGCGAGCGCGTAGAAGTGAAGAATATCACCTCCTACAAGGGCGTTGAGAAGGCGCTCACCTTCGAGATCACCCGGCAGAAGAACGTGCTCCGCAGGGGCCAGAGGGTAGACCGGGAGACCCGGCACTTCCTCGAGTCCCGGGGGGTCACCCAGTCCGCCCGGTCCAAGGAGCTGGAGAACGACTACCGGTACTTCCCAGAGCCGGACCTCCGGCCGCTCCATGTCCAGTCATGGGTGAAGGATATCGTTCTTCCCGAACTGCCGGATGCACGCCGTGAGCGGTTCATGGCCCAGTACGGCTGCTCGCTCAACCATGCCCGGACCCTGACCGGTGAGCTGAAGCTCGCGAACTTCTTCGAGACGGTGGTATCTTCGGATCCGAAAGGCCTCTCCACGCTCGCCGCCACCTGGATCGCGGATACCCTGATCGGGGAACTGAATTACCGGGACATGCACCTTGATCCGGTCGACCCGGAGAGTTTCACCGGCCTTGTTCATCTCCTGAAAGCAGGGACAATTACTGACAAGAGCGGTGTGGAAGTCCTGCGGGTCATGCTCGACCAGCGGCTGAAGAACGAGACCCGGGAGATCCCGGCAGCGATCGTTGCCCGCCTCAACCTGGCAAAGACTGCTGGCGATACCGGTGCCGTCACGACCGCCATCGAAGAGGCGATCACGGAGAATCCGAAGGCGCTCGAGGACTACCGGGCAGGAAAGGCCGGGGCTCTCAACTTCCTGGTCGGCCAGGTCATGAAGAAGACCCGGGGCAAGGCAGATCCCGGTGAACTGAACCGGATGCTCATTGAAGCACTCAGGAAGCGGGAGGCGTAGTACCCGTGCACCTTATCGTAGCAGAGAAGAACATATCGGCCCGCCGGATAGCAGAGATCCTCTCGGAAGGAAAACGGATCTCCGAGACAAAGGACGCGGGTGTCTCCACGTACAGTTTCGGAGACACGACAACCGTGGGGCTCCGCGGCCATGTCGTAGAGATCGATTTTGAACCGGGATACTCCAACTGGCGCAGCGAAGAGGCGACCCCCCGGCACCTGATCGATGCAAAGACGATCAAGATCCCGACCGAGAAAAAGATCGTCTCCCTCCTCCAGAAACTCTCGCGGAAGGCAGACCGGGTCACGATCGCAACAGACTTCGATACCGAAGGGGAGCTCATCGGCAAGGAGGCTTATGAGCTCGTCCGGGCTGTAAACCCGAAGGTGAAGATCGACCGTGCCCGGTTCTCGGCGATCACCTCCCAGGAACTGAAGCACGCTTTCTCCCATACAACCGACCTCGACTTTGCCCTCGCCGCAGCCGGAGAGGCCCGGCAGTCGATCGACCTGATGTGGGGGGCATCCCTCACCCGGTTCATCTCGCTTGCAGCCCGTCGGGGTGGCCAGAACATCCTCTCGGTTGGCAGGGTCCAGACCCCCACCCTCTCGATGATCGTGGACCGGGAGAAGGAGATCGAGGCCTTCGTCCCCGAGAAGTACTGGCAGCTCTCTCTCGACTTCGAGAAGAAGGGCGAAGTGATCGAGGCCCGACACACGAACGGCCGGTTCCACGAGAAGGCCGTGGCCGAGCAGGCCCGGGACCGGATAAAGGCGCCGCTCACGGTCAAGGACGTGAAGTTCGGCGTCAAGCAGGACCGGGCACCGTCGCCGTTCGATACCACAACATACATCGTGGCAGCCGCACGGCTCGGCCTCTCCGCGGCAAATGCGATGCGGATTGCCGAGGACCTGTACATGAACGGTTTCATCTCGTACCCGAGGACCGACAACACCGTGTACCCCCCATCGCTCGACATCGACGGGATCCTCAAAACACTGAGGAACTCTCCGTTCAAAAAAGATGTGGACTGGTTGATCGCGAACCGGCGGGCAGTCCCGACACGGGGCAAGAAGTCGTCCACTGACCACCCTCCGATCCATCCGACGGGGGGGGCGACCCGGGAGCAGCTTGGCGACGATGCGTTCAAGGTATACGAGCTCGTGCTCCGGCGTTTCCTCGCCACCCTGGCACCCGATGCGACGTGGAAGACGCTCAAGCTTCTCTTCGATGCGGGAGGAGAAGAGTACACTACAACAGGCGGGCAGCTTACCGAGCCCGGCTGGCATACCGTCTACCCGTTCAGTGAGGCCCGCGAGACTCTCCTTCCGGAGTTCACCCCCGGAGAGCAGCTCCCGATAAAGAAGGTCAACCTTGAAGAGAAGGAGACCCAGCCGCCCGCACGATATACCCAGTCCAAGCTGATCCAGCGGATGGAAGAACTTGGCCTTGGCACGAAGAGCACCCGGCACGAAGTGATAGCCAAGCTCGTGTCCCGGAAATACGTAGAGGGAGCCCCGCTCCGCCCTACCCTCGTCGGCAGGGTAGTGACCGAATCCCTCGAGCAGCATGCCGATGCGATCACCAAGCCCGGCATGACCCAGACGCTCGAAGATCATATGCAGCTGATAAAGCAGAGCCAGCGGACCCGGGAGGACGTGATCAGGGAGTCCCGGGAGATGCTCCACCTTGCCTTCGACCAGCTCGAGGCAAACCAGCAGGTGATCGGCGACGATATCCGGGACCGGACTGCCGAGGAGATGAACCTCGGAAAATGCCCGGTCTGCGGCGGCATGCTCGCGATCAAGCACCTCCGGGGCAACACCCAGTTCATCGGCTGCTCCCGGTACCCCGAATGCAGCTTCAACATCGGTCTCCCGATGGCCCAGTGGGGCTTTGCAGTCCGCACGGATGAGATCTGTGACAAGCACGGACTCAACTTTGTCCGGCTCGTCAGGAAAGGTGCCCGGCCATGGGACATCGGCTGCCCGCTCTGCCATCACATCAGCTCCAACCAGGAGTCCCTTGCCGAGATCCCCGGTATGACTGCGCAACTCTCTGACACCCTCCGTGCCTGCCATATCTACACGGTGGCCGAGATCACCCGGAGTACTCCTGACGTGCTCGCAAAGAAGCTCGGCCTGGACGAGAAAAGGGCAGAGCAGCTGATTCATGATGCGGGGACCGTGCTTGAGAAACTGCGCCGCAGGTCGGAATGCCGCAAGTTCATCCGGGACCACCTGATTCCCCGCAAGGGGCGCAGTTATGCGAAGATCATGAGTTCCCTTAAGGAATCCGGTGTATCGGAGATGGCTGACCTGGCCCAGGCAGATCCCTCGGTACTGGTGAAGGCCGGTATCAGCGAAGCCGAGTCCGGGCAGGTGGTGAACGAGGCAAAGATCGTATTCAACACCCAGAAACTCCGGGAGATTGGCATCCCGGCAGTCAGCCTGAAAAAATACATTGCCGCCGGGATCATCGATCCCGAGGCGTTCTGTGCACAGCCTCCGCTGGCCTTGAGCGACCTGACCGGCATGTCCCTTGGCACCGTCCAGCGCCATGTGGAACTGGTCTGCACGTTCCTGAAAAAACCGGTCCCGAAAAAATTTTCAAAACTCCAGATCGAGAAGGGCAAGAAGGAACTGCTAGCCATAAGCGGCCTGAGTGCAAAAGCGGTTGAGACGATGTTCCGCGCCGGGATCATTGATGCCGGAGCACTCCTCGCCTCCGATGCAAAGAAGATCGCGGTGGAGACCGGCCTTTCCGAGCAGAAGATACGGGACTACCAGAAACTGATCCGGAAAAAGAAAGATAACGCAATTATCCAGCTCTGAAAACGAGGGGCCGGAATTTATTTTTTCAGTGCGAGTTCAATTGCAACCCGCAGGTCGTTATCCTCGAACGGTTTTACAATAAAGCCATCCGGTTTTGTAGCCCTTGCGCGCTCAATGGTGGGTCCGTCTGAGTGGGATGTGACATAGACAACCGGAATATTGAACCCTTTCTTGATCATGTTCGCCGTATCGATCCCGTCAACGTCGCCTTTGATATTGATATCCATCAGGACAAGGTCCGGCATGGCCTTTACTACCAGTTCCATTGCTTCTGAAGCGCTTACTGCCCTGCCACACACCTCGTAACCAAGGTTTTTCAGCCGCCAGTCGGTGACCTTTGCAATGATATCATCATCTTCGACAAGAAGTATCCTTTCACCAGACATATTCCCGCGTCCTGTACTTAATCAAGAGAGCATCTGCCTGATATGCTTACCTCTTTTTTAGTCTTCAGGCAAACGCCAGGTACCGTTCGGTACCCGCATCTCGAACCGGGCCCCTTTCCCGTAGACGCCGTTCTCTTCGATGGATATCCCGGTTATTGCCAGGATCTCGGCGGTCAGGAACAGGCCCATGCCGGTATTCTTTCCCACACCCCGCTTGAAGATCTCGCTTTTTTGCCCGGGTTCGACACCCACTCCATCGTCCTCGAAAACGAGCGAGAACCCCCTGTCCGAAATATTGGGGTATATCGAGATGGTCGTGATGGTGGAGCCGTACCTGATCGCATTATCCACCAGATTGTAAAACACCTTTTCCAGCAGCGGATCCGCATAGATCTCCGTCTTTTCGAACTCTGAATTAAAGGTGAGACCGGATTTTGCAAAATTCTGCAGGACTTTATTGATGATATCATTGACATTCTGCCATTGCGGCAGGTGTACTCCTACCTCCTGGTACTCCCGGGTAAAGGTGATATGGCGCTGGATCACCCGGGTAAGATCCCGGATATCATTGAGCAGCTGCTCCTTCTCCTCAGGAGAATGTGTCGCTTTTGCCATATCCACGCACCCGAGCAGCCCGGTGATGGTATTGAGAATATCATGGCGGGTAATCTGGTTCAGCAGGTTCAGTTTCTTATTGGCGATATCGATTGCATCCTCGACACGTTTCCGTTCCGTGACATCGCGCAGGATCCCGTAAATCCCGATCGGCTTGCCTAAAAGATCGAGCCGGAGGGAGCTCTTCTCCTCAAACCATTTTATGGTACCCGACTTGTCCAGGATCCTGAACTGTGAGACGAACTGGGCACCTTTATTCAGTTCGAGGTTCAGATTGTCTTCAACCCGGGCGATATCTGCGGGATGGATGAAATTCCGGAGCGGTTTTCCTATCACGTCTTCTGTACGGAAACCATACTTGCTGACCTGTGGCGAGGCATAGGTGATCATCCCGGCCATATCCGTGGAGAAGAGGATGTCAGGGGTATTTTCCGTGAGGGCCCGGTACTGCTCCTCGCTCTCCTTGAGCGCATCCTCGATCAGTTTCTGTCCGGTGATATCCGTGATTGTACCGACCCAGCCGCTGAGATTGCCCTCCTTGTCGAGGAGGGGGACCGTCTGGCCAAAGAGCCAGTAAGGGGTCCCGTCCGGGTGGATGTAGCGTGCTTCAGCACTGCTCTTTCTCCGCTCTCTGATCCCTTCGCCAATCTCTGCAAGAATGCGGTCCCGCTCTTCATTCGGGAGGATGTCTGCCCAGTATCTTCCCCGGATTGAATCGAACGAAATACCGGTGATCTGGGTGAAGGTGTCGTTGATGAAGGTGATATGCCCCGAAGGATCCATCCGGTACACTCCCACGGGGGATGCCTGGAGGATACCGGTAAGCAGGTCGGTGCTCTCGCGCAGCTCGTGTTCGATCTGTTTCCGGATGGTATTGTCAATAAACGTCTCCAGCAGGCAGGGTCTGCCCTGCAGCCGGATGCGGACAACATGCTTGATAATGGAGATTTTCCTGCCGCCGGATGTCAGCAGTTCGCGTTCGGTATTGTCCACGTTCTGGTGATGATCGGTGATGGGACAGTGTCCTTCTTCTTCTGTGCAGATAAAACGGTGGCAGCTCTGGTTGAGAACTTCGCCCTTGGCGGCTTCTATCATTTCAAGGGCTGCCGGGTTGGCATCCATGATCAGGTGCGTTTCGGCGTCAATGACCAGGATGCCTACTTTTACTGACGAGAAGAGTGTCTGGAGATATTCCTGGCTCTCGGTCAGGGCCTCTTCGAGTTCTACCCGTTCGGTTACATCGACGACAATCCCGCGGAAACCGGTGATTGTCCCTTCCTTTTTTATAAGCGATGTGGAGACGATCGCCTTCATGGAGATTCCCCCGGGTCGCTGCAGTGAGTAAATTTCTCCAAGGGATGGCGAACCGGCCATTACTGCAGCAAGCCCGCGCTGCATCTGTGCGATATTGTCCGGAGATAAAAACCGGCTGATATTGACACCCTGGCCTATCATCTGCTCGGTGATACCGAATTGCTCAGTTCCTGCCTTGTTGACATACAGGATATCCCCGCGGGTATCCATCTCAAAAATGACCTGCGGGAGAAGTCCGGTGAGTTCACGGAACCGTGCCTCGCTCTGCATCAGGCCTTCGTGGGTTTTCCCGAGGGTGTCGAGCATGCGGTTGATCTCAAGGGAGAGGGCCGAGAACTCGTCGTTGCCGGCAAGCTGGATCCGCTGGGACCCTGAGGTATAGATTCCGATGTTATGGACCTGCAGGCTCAGGGAACTGATCCGGGACAGGACCATCCGGTCGAGGATCAGGAGGATAACAACCCCAAAGAGGAGTCCTGCAGCCAGCACGATCAGAATATACTGGTAAGTGGATGTGAGACCCTGCTGGTAGATATCCCGGGGTTGCAGGATCTCCAGGATGAGGGCGTCATTCCCGTTCACATCCCGGATAAGTGAATATCCTGCAATCTGGCTGTTGTTCACAGGGATTACTATTCCCGGGCTGCCATCCGTGATCGCCCTCAGGGACGGAAGCAGCGAGGACTGGAGCCCGGGATCGTCAACCCGGGCAAGGTGGAGGTTCAGTTTGGACAATTTCGAGAGATAGGAGATCTCTTCATTGTCAAGGTATCTTCCCATGATGACGACGCCCTGCGGGGTACCGGAATAGTCTGTATGAACAATGGGGCGGGAGGCAGCGATCAGGGGCTGCCCGTCCAGCATTACGATACCGGTGGTTGCATTGTGGGGATCTGCCAATGAGAGCAGGGGGTTTGCCGGGGTTAGTACCTGCCCGAGTGACGCCGGTAATGAGACCATCGTGTTATTCCGATCATCATATTCGCCGGCATAGACAATCTGACCCTGCCTGTTGGTGATGACAACGAGGTCGACCCCCAGGTTTTTGTAGGCTTCCGGAAACAGGTTTCCGGATATGTAATCCGGCTCGTTCCCCTGGACATAATTGTAGGTGTCGTCCCAGGGTCCCCAGTCGGCAACGATCGATGACAGTGAGGTCTCATCGTCATGCAGCCGGTTCAGTGCCTGGTCCACGTCCTGCAACGCGTACTTGTGCTCCAGTGCATTGTAGCTCGACATCGAGACTACCGAGACGAAGATACTGATCACGACGATGATGACGATCAGGAGGATGATCAGAATGATGCTCGTCTTTTCCTGGAGTTTCATGAGGATCCTTGGCTATCTTCCCCATTTGGTTTACATGATAAATAATATTTCACTCAGGCAATGCGATGACCGGTGGTTAGCCGGAGGGGATACCGTTTATGGGGATGAAACACCAATGTACAGTGATTACGATGAAATGGAAAGACTGGGTGCACGTAACCAAACTGGATCCCGACAAGCAGCTCAAGCCCGGCGATATCGACGCAATCGCCTCCAGCGGTACGGATGCCCTGATGCTCTCAGGCACGCTCAATGTCACGAAGGAGAATCTCGCGGAACTCCAGAAACAGGTGAAGGCCTACAACCTGCCGCTCGTGATGGAGCCGGCGGGGCCCGATGCAGTCCTCATACAGGGCATCGACTACGTCTTCGTTCCCAGTGTCATGAATACCACTGACGTGATGTGGATCGTGGGCAAGCACCGGGCCTGGGTGCAGATGCATGCAGGAAAGATTCCGTGGGAGATGGTGATTCCCGAGGCCTATATCGTGCTCAACCCGGACTCCTCGGTCGGCAGGGTGACGAAGGCAGTCTGCGACCTCACAGCTGCGGAAGTTGCCGCATATACTACGGTTGCCGACCACTATTTCCGTTTCCCGATCGTCTATCTCGAATACAGCGGCACGTTCGGCGACCCGGCTGTGGTGAAGGCCGCATCGGAAGCGGTTGACAAGGCCGTGCTCTACTACGGCGGCGGGATCAACTCGGCGGAGAAGGCTGCACAGATGAGTAAGTACGCTGATACGATCGTTGTCGGCAACGCGGTGTACGACCAGGGCGCGTCCGTCCTGAAGGCCACGGTCGACGCGGTCCAGTAACTTTTTTTATGCCCGAGATTGACATCGTCCTTGTCGAACCCCTCTACGAGGGAAATGTCGGCTTTGCCGCCCGGGTGATGAAGAACTTCGGCTTTTCCCGGCTGGTCCTGATCAACCCGTGTAGGCTCGGAGAGGAGTCGAAAGGCCGTGCTTCGCATGCACAGGATGTGCTCAGGAATGCGGAGGTCTGCACGATCGAGGATGTATTCGCCCGGTCCAATATCGTCATCGCCACCACCGGCACGGTGAGCAAGTCGGTCTGCCACGCGATGAGGATGCCGTTCTACTCCCCCAGGGAACTCCGTGAGCGGATCAAGGAGGCGGACGGCCGGATCTCAATTCTCTTCGGGCGGGAGAACTGGGGGCTCAACAACGAGGAGGTGAAGAAGAGCGATATGATCTGCACGATCCCGAGCTCGGAAGCGTATCCCATCCTGAACCTCTCGCATGCGGTCGGCATCGTCTGCTATGAGCTTGCGAACCTCCCGCTCCCCACCTATACTCTCGCTCCCCCGGAGTACATGGGATACCTGTACCGGCACATAGACCGGTATCTCGATGCGGTCCACCACCCGGCGTTCAAGCGGGAGAACACGATGACCCTGATCCGGCGCGTCCTTGGAAGGGCAAACCTCACCACCCGGGAGGCGAGCACCCTGCACGGCCTTCTGCGCAGGAGCGAATGGCACATCGATCCCGCGCTGCTCGACCGGGATGCGACCGGGAAGAAGAACCTGTACGATGACGGGGACGACTTACCCCCGGAATAATTCAGAAATATTTCCTGTCCATATCTGCCAGAAAAAAGCAGTATCCTGATTCAACGGAACCCGTCCCCCAGGGAAAATAACCGCAAAAACGGAGAAAAAATGTTTTTTCAGTAAAGTGTATTTACGATATTGACCGCCCCGGGAACGGTCCGCCTGATGGTTATCGTTGAACCGACACTCGGCTTAATTTCAACGGAAAGAACGGTATTTTTGGGTGTGCCATACGTCGGGTGGGCACTGATGGTAAACTGCTCCCCGTTCTCAAGCAGGTTGTTGGAGGGTCCCGTCTCACCGTCCACCTTGATGATGGCCCATGTGCCTGGTGTTGTTGAAGTACTGCGGAGCCCGTCAACCGGTGTCAGCGTTTCAACGAGGGTCTCGTTACTATACGTGATCGAAACCTTGTCAAAATCAATAACACCACCTCCCGGTGCGAGAGTAACCGTGAAGTTCAGCATGTCAACAGTCTCGCTGTTGGTACTGACCCCGTATAATTCCCCGGCGAGCTGGACGCTCGAACTCGCACCCTGGACACTGGAATGGACTACTTCCTGGCTTTTCTGGGTCGTGAGAAAACCCGCGCCCAGGATGACATAGGCAAAGGCAGAGGCCACGATCACGAATGCAATGAGCACGATAGCAGCTTCGAGGCCGGTAAATGCATTTTCATACGGTCTGACCGGATTCACGATACTTCCTCACGCATTGATCCAACCTTTTAGTTTTTGTCAGCATCATTCTAATGCTTTTGGAATTGATGCAGGTCCCTGAATGGAACTTACCCGGACATCCAGCAACCTGCCTGTTCTTCCCCCGGAAGTTCTAATGTCCATGGACGCAGATATATCCCTCAGATGATTCTCGTAGACTGGCAGCTCCGCGATCGCATAGAACGGGGCCATATCAAGATCGATCCGTACGACCCTGCCCTTGTACAGCCGAATTCTGTGGACATCAGGCTCGGGAACCACTTTGTCTGGTACAAACCGGGAACGGAAGTTATCGATCCCTACAACCGGGAAAGCGTTGCGTCAGAAGTTGAAGAGACCCGTGCGGACTCTTTTGTCCTGAACCCCGGCCAGTTCGTCCTTGCCGAGACTCTCGAGTGTATCGGCCTGCCCGACAATATTGTCGCCACCATCGAGGGCAAGTCCAGCATCGCCCGGCTCGGCGTCACCCTCCACCAGACCGGCGGCTGGATCGATGCCGGGTTCAGGGGCACGATCACGCTGGAGATGGCAAATGTGAATGCCCGCCCGGTAAAAGTCTATGCTGGAATGCCGATCGGCCAGCTCGTCTTCTATACGACCGAAAGGGCGGAGAAGCCCTATGACAAGAAAGGCGATGCAAAATATCTTGACCAGCGCTCGGCAACGTTGTCCCGGTATCACGGGAACCGGAAGAAGGAGTGACACAGCTGTAACAAACCACAAAGGAACTCTCCTTCGGTGACTTTAACTACTATATTATACCGGGAAAACCCATTTTATACGAATGATCGGATTCATGCGGAGATGAACCAATGCGACTTCTTTTGATCCATTCAGACTACATAGAATACGAAGCAAAAAAGAAGACAAAGATGGCGGAGGAATGCTCTGTCCTTTCGGATAAAGAGACCGAGGCGCTTACTGTCTTCTGCGCCGTGGAATCGATCGACGAGGAAGACCTCGAAGGCGTCATCCTCCAGGGAATCGAGGAGATCAAGAAGACCGCCGGGCAGGTCAACGTGAACAAGATCGTGATCTATCCGTACGCCCACCTCTCGAGCGACCTTGCCTCTCCCGACACTGCTGTCGCGGTGCTCAATGCACTGAAAGCCGGCCTCGAAACCGAAGGGTTCGCGGTCAAGCGTGCACCGTTCGGTTGGTACAAATCCTTCAAGCTTTCCTGCAAAGGCCACCCGCTCTCCGAGCTCTCCAAGACGATCGTACCCGGCGAGACTACTGTCAAGAAGGAGAAGAAGGAGGTCACCCACGACTGGTTCGTGCTGACGCCCGACGGGAAGCAGCACGACTACAAGGAGTACCTCGACGACTCCCCGTTCGGCTGCCTCGTGAAGAAGGAGCTCGGCGTTGCGGTCCCGGTCGGCGGGGAACCGGCCCACGTGGACCTGATGCGCGGAAAGGAGCTCGTGGACTATGAGCCCGCCTCCGATGTCGGCTGCCTCCGCTGGATGCCGAAGGGCAAGATAATCCGCGACCTGCTCGGGGACTACGTGCTCCGGATGGTACTCGAGTACGGCGGCACGCCGGTCGAGACCCCGGTGATGTACGACCTTGGCGACAAGGCGATCTTCGAGCATGCCGACAAGTTCGGCGAGCGCCAGTACCGGTTCAAGTCCAACAACCGGAACATGATGCTGCGGTTCGCTGCCTGTTTCGGCATGTTCTCGATTATGCGGGACATGCACATCTCGCCCAACCATCTCCCGATGAAGATGTACGAGCTCTCCACCTACTCCTTCCGGCACGAGCAGAAGGGCGAAGTGATAGGGCTCAAGCGCCTCCGGTGCTTCACGATGCCCGACATGCACTCGCTCTGCCTCGACATGCCCCAGGCCCTGAAGTGCTTCGAGGAACAGCTCGCGATGGGATGGCAGACCGGCAGGGACTTCGAGACCGAGCTTGTGGCCGCGTTCCGGTGCACGAAGGAGTTCTATGCCGAGCATGAGGCATGGGTCAAGAAGATCGTGAAGCAGTCCGATTGCCCGATGCTCATTGAGATCCTCTCCGACCGGGTCCACTACTGGGTGGCAAAGATCGATCTCGCCGCCATCGACGGCCAGCTCCGCCCGATCGAGAACCCCACCGTCCAGATTGATGTCGAGTCCTCGACCCGGTTCAACATCAAGTACCACAAGGAAGACGGCACTCCTGTCTACCCCCCGATCCTCCACTGCTCGCCAACAGGGAGTATCGAGCGCGTGATGTGCGCCATCTTAGAGAATATTTCCACCCAGAAAGTGCCGGCACTCCCCACCTGGCTCTCGCCCGTTCAGGTCCGTGTCGTGCCGGTCGCCGAGCGCCACGGTGCGTTTGCTGCCGAAGTCTGCGCTGCGATCAATGCAGCCCAGATCCGGTGCGATCTCGATGACCGCGAGGAGAGCGTTGGTAAGAAGGTACGCGAGGCTGGCATGGACTGGATCCCGTACGTGATCGTTGTCGGTGACGACGAAATTGCCTCGAAGAACCTGACCGTGACGGTCCGGAAGAAATCGGAGCCGAACAAGCCGTTCAAGGAGCAGTTCACAACGGAAGGGCTTATCACCGCGGTGAAGAAGGATACGGAAGGAAAGCCGTTCCGCCCACTTTACACTCCCCGCAAGCTCTCGATGAAGGCCCGGTATATCTGAAAATCTTTTTTTAAAGGCATCCGGTGAATGGTACCGGAACAAGATGGTCCGGCAGACTGTACTGAAAATTACGATTTGTCTCCAACCCTTTGGGGGTCGCCCGGCTGCATGCCACGGCACAGCTGACATTTCAGCATATCCTGGTATGGGGATCCCTGCAGATGGGCAGCGGATGAGGATTTTTACCGGAACAATTGTGGCGATTACGGAATTTACTCTTTCCCGGCCCTGACGACGGTGACGGCATTTCTGCTGATTATCTCAGCCAGTATGTGGTGATAGACTGAGTTGAACTCGTCGAGTTTCTGCCGGATATACTTTTTCCCGGCCTCGGTCGGGTAATAGATTTTGGACTTGCCAGAAGTACTTACGGAAAGATATCCCTTTTCCTGGAGTGTATACAGCAGGGTGTAGATCCTGGACTGGGGAATTGATACATTATACCGTTTCTGGATCTCGTGCAGGATGTCATACCCGGATATTGGTTTCCTGAGCAGTGAGAGTACCACCGGTTCCAGGACCTTTTTCACTGTTTCATCAACTACCGGCTGGGGGAGGAACGAGAGGTGTTCCAATGGGAAGGAATGGTCCGCACAGGATATCTGGGTTCCCCTGTTCGTTGTTACAATGACTTTGGGTATAACTCGTGAGAGCTCTTTTATCAGGTTATCATCGCTGGTCCCGACAGATAATGCGATTATCCCACTCACCGGCACCCCTCTTTCCCGCATCGCAAGGACTGGATCAACTGCAGCCCGGATCTCCCCGGGATCGAACCGCTCGGAAAAATCCATGATAAACCGCAGGGGAACGGGATCCGGGATGCCTGATCGTTCACCGGAATCCGAAATAATCTTTCTGAGGGCCCCTGTATCCGCGTTCTTCATCCGGCAGATCCTGATCTTTCCCTGCTGGATCTCTGTCAAGAATTTCCTGTGGGCCCTGGAGATAGAATAGGCAAAAAACAGGTGGCCCCGGGTTTCCAGATTTCTCTCAATGAAGGTGGTGAATGCCTGCTCCTTTACTTCCGTGTTGTTATACAGGAGAAGAACAATATCATTAAAAAAATCTTCGAGAAGCAATGTCCTGATATCCGGAAGCGCGGCAGATTCCCCGATCTTCCCATCCGGTTTTTCAGCCCCGTCCCGGGAAATCGCCGGGACCCCACCCCGTCTTTCCATGGTTTCAGCTTCTTTTCGGGAAAGTGCAATCTCTATTGCGACTTTCAGCTCCCGTTCCGTGAAGGGTTTGAGCACAAATCCATACGGGTTGACATGCTTGGCTTTTTCAATGGTTTCGTCATCCGCGTATGAGGTGACAAATATTACCGGAATGCCAAGTTCTTCCCAGATAATTCCCGCTGCCTCCAGCCCGTCCATCGTTCCCGGGATATTGATATCCATCAGGACAATGTCGGGTGCATAATCGCGTGCTTTTACTATGGCCTCATCGCCTGTCCTGACCGTGCAGAGCGGGTAATAATCCATCGTCTCAAGGGCCTTGATGATGTCCATGCTGACAATCTCTTCATCTTCTACCACGAGGATTACCGGAGGTTTCAAGGGCCAACCACCCCCGGGCCGGACATGCGGTACCGTCCGCCCGAATTCATACAGCGGATCGGCAAAACTGGAACATAATGGATAAAACTGCATATCAGGTGGATTAGGGCATACGCCCCGGTCTGTGTTGCCGGGATGGTACTTGCATCTGTCTGCACCCCCTCCTTACCACTATAATCCGTTGCCGGATTTTTCTGGAAATACTGCCCCGGAATCATGTCCCACCAGCCCGACCACCTGCATGAAGGTTTTACCGTGGAAATAGCCGGCATTTTTTTCACTGAGACTGAGGTGATGAGCAGGGTGAACAGGATCGTACTGAAGATGTATATGATTGATCCGTTTGGAGGTGTACAATGGGTATTGCCGGGTTTTAATTTCCCCTCGGAATATCGGGTACAGAATGAAAGCAGGTCTGCGATAATAAATCATTGCAAATTGATCCCGGCTCCTTACCGGATAGGGACATGCACAACCGGCCTGCACCGGACACCGCTTATACCCGGTCAGGATCGCGCAGGAAAATCCGTGAAGGGATCGGGCCGGAGCATTTCATGGATGGCGGATGTACGCAAATTCCGAAAAAATTCTCATTTTTCTCAGATAACCGATTGTTTCTAATTTAGAAACATCGACACACATCTAATTATTTCAAACTCTTTTTATCATCTGATCGAACGATCGTTTCGGGGAAAATCCATGAAAATGAAAAAAATGAGTCCCGTTTTTAAAATCTCTCCGGCAACCCCGGAATATTGTTATTTTTACGATCACGGGTATTCCGGGGGGAAGCTCCCATGAACACCTCCTTCCGCCTCGGTATTCTTGTTGCAGTAATGATCCTCATCGGAACTCCTGCGGTTTCAGGAAATACCCTCTGCGTTAATACTTCCGGAGGAGCCTGCACAGGAAATACCTATTACAATATTACAGCAGCTCTCACTGTGGCACAAAACGGTGACACGATCATCGTTGGCCCGGGTACGTATAATGAAAAACTGAGCATCGCGAAATCCGTTACCCTCAACGGCGCGACATCAGGCAGGAGCAAGAAAGGTTACGTGGTTCCTGATCATTATACGTACGACAATACAACGGAATCCATCATTGCACCCACGGGCCTGCAGGGAGAGCCGGTTGTGACTATCTCATCGGGCGATGTTACCTTCGATGGCTTTATTGTGAAAAACACCGCTGCAATCGGGTTCCCGAATTATCCGGCTACCTATCTGATCTCGGTGTCCGGAACCGGAAGCCGGAACAATATAGTCATCCAGAACAATGTGCTGGGGCCTGTCACAAACCTGACCGCGCAGGACGGGAATGCCGGCCGGGCAGCGATCACGGTATCAAGGTGGTCCAAAAGTCCCACCAGTCTCGATAACACCGTCTATAACCTGAAGATCCTCAACAACAAGATCTTCGATGCAAAGGGGGACGGCTGCGGTATCATGATGATAGGCGAGAATAACTGGACTGGACCTGCATCTGCTGATACCGCTGGATACGGATCATGGAACTCACTCCAGAACCAGTTCAAGGGAGCGGTGATTGACAACAATGAGATCACGGGTAACCACCGGTCAGGAATCGACCTCTCCGGGGGTGTGCAGGGTGGCCCTGATCCTTCGGATCATATAAAAATCACCAACAATATCATCAGCAACAATGGCTGGAACAGCACCGTCGATAAAGACAATATCAAGTGGGGTAACGGGATCGATATGATCCGGATGACCAATCAGCTGAATGCACAATTACCGTGGGGATCCCGGTACATCGACATACAGAACAATGTGTTCTCCGGTAACGAAAAGAACGCGATTTATATGGGCCCGATCGTGCGAGACGTCACGATCGCCAATAACATAATCCAGAACAACGGCGGAGGAACCAGTCCTGATACTATTACCGGGTACAACAGGACGTGGGATGGAGTCCGGATTGATCTGGACGAGACGTACCAGATTGAAGAGCTCGCACGTCATCCGGAACAGGGAACATACTCAGGCCACAAGATCTATAATTACCTTACCAATATCGTGATCACCGGAAACAAGATCAACGGAAACGGGGGATACGGCCTGCAGGTCATCCAGACCCCTCTTACCGGCCCGGTTGATGGGCGTAAAAACTGGTGGGGCACGCTTTCCGGCCCACAAAACACCGCTCTCAATCCCCTTGGTACTGGCAGCGCAGTGAGTAACAATGTCCGGTTTTCGCCATGGTATATAGACAACTCGGAAACCATAACCCGATCCGCGGTTTCCGGTGATGGCGCCCTCCTCATCGTAGGCACGGGTAACTTCACGACAATACAGGGTGCTATTAACGTGGCCTGGCCCGGTGATACGGTAAATGTCTTCCCGGGCGCTTATGATGAGCGCATTGTTATCAACAGGTCCCTGACGCTTCTCGGCGCAACGAGCGGCATATCCAAGAAGGATTATGCCGTTCCGGCAGGATATGCCTACGATGCGACAAAGGAGAGTATCATCAAGCCTTTATCGAATCAGGACGCGCCCGTGGTAACAATCGAAACAGGATCCGTGATCTTCGACGGATTCGTGGTCGTCTATGACCGTGTTAACCAGTATCCCGATATCACGTATCCCAGTACCCACCTCATTGCCCTCACCAACCAGTCAAAGGATTATTCCGATGTCCTGATAGAGAACAACGTGATCGGCCCGAATACCAATACCGCCTCCCAGGACGGGACAAAAGGCCGGGCCGGGATCGCGGTCTATGGGCCGAGTGCTGCACTTGTCCGGAACCTGACTATCGCCCGTAACAAGATTTTCGATGCGAAAGGTGACGGCTGCGGCATCCTGCTGCTTGGTTCCGTGAATTCGACAAACCAGGTCATGACGAGTACTCTGGGACTCGCCGGGAAATACCGGGATTCCCTCATAGACAGCAATAACATCTCCGGTAATCACCGGTCGGGAATAGAATTCTCCGGTGGTGTTCAGGGTGGCACACTGGCTGCCGACCATTTCCGGATCACCAACAACACGATTGCCAATAATGGCTGGAACAGCACCGTTGACAGGAATAACCTGAAGTACGGTAACGGGATCACCCTGATCCACGTAGGATCGGATAAGGAGAATCAATACTCCTGGGGCTCCCAGTATCTGGACATCGATAATAACCTGATCACCGGCAATGAAAAGAATGGGATCTATATGGGGCCGATAAACCGGAACATCACCATCACCAATAATGCAATAAAAAACAACGGTGCGGGGACCGGAGGGTACAGTATATGGGACGGTGTGCGGGTCGATCTAGACGAAAGTTATCACAACCCCTCCTATAAGAACTACGGATTCCTTTCCAACATCACGGTCAGGAACAACGAGGTAAGCACAAGCGGGGACTACGGGCTCCGCGTGATCGAGACACCGCTGAAAGGGTCCGTCGATGCCCGCAACAACTGGTGGGGCAGTGCAAGCGGCCCGGCAGCAACGAGGAACCCCCCAGGGTCTGCCAATAATGTAAGCGACAACGTGGCATTTGCCCCATGGTATACAAATCCGCTGAAAACCACGACAAGTTCGTTGTTTCCCGCCCCCATCGCAACCTTCACCGCAAGCCCGGTTGAAGACGTAGCTGGCCATCCGTTCTCGTTTGATGCATCGTCCAGTGCGGGGCAGAGCACTACCAGCATCCAGACCTACCAGTGGGATTTCGGCGATGGCAATACTAGTGCTGCATCGGCGAGCCCGCTCACGTCATGGGTTTACAACTCCTCCCGGGTATTCACCATAACCCTCACCGTGAAGGATTTCAACGGCATGACCAACCAGACAACCCGGCAGGTCTCCGTGATTGCGCAAAAAGAGGTGATCCCGCTGAGTTTCAACGGCACGACTGTCTCCGGAGCACCGGGTGCCCAGGAGATTACGGTCGATAATACCGCGACCACGACCTCTGCGGTAGTGACAAATTCAACGACAAACCTCACCATAATAAATCCCGGCAACGGTTGGGACGAGATTGTTGTGACCGGCAATACCACTGGTGGAGGTGGGGCGCCGGTCACCGTAAAAAATATTACTGAGGTTGTCCTGAAAGCCAAACCTTCTGTTACCACGCTCGATACCACTGCATCCGATGGTACGGCCGGCCCGGGTGCGGTGACAACTTCCCTTCAGCTCTCCTTAAAGCAGTTTGCCAATGCCCCGCTCCAGGTGGAGGTTACCCAGGGAGCAAACGCCACGATCTCCAACGCCTTCCAGCTTGCTGCAGGTTCCGGGAACAAAGTGGACGCGGTAGCGTATACGATGACGATAAAAGGTTCGGACCTGATCAATTCGAACCTTTCCGCCGCTTCGGATCCCGTGATCCTCAACATGAGTGTCAGCGAGGACTGGGTACGGGCGCACGGCGGCATCAGTGCAATTAAGGTAATCCGGTTTTCGGATGACGGCACAACAAAGGAGACGCTCGACACGCAGTATCTCTTCACCGCCGGCACTCCCTTGATGTGCTACTTTAAGATAGTATCACCCCATGGCTGTTCGATCTTCGGGGTAACTTCTGTCTCCGCAGTCATCTCTTCCTCATCGGGATCCAACCAGGCTTCCTCCAGCTCATCTCCTTCCGGTGGCAGCGAAAGTGAATCGGGCGGGGTTGCCTCTTCGCAGAAAAGCCAGGAGAAAAACCCTCTTGCGCCCCCGCAACCGACCAGTGGGCCCGCGGTGATTCCACAGGAATCCCCGGTTCCGGTTCGGGTGCCGGAGACGCTCCACGCCCCCCCGGAGCAGGGAACCGGCAACGGGCAAGCGGCAAATGTTCCTGGTCCTGCTGCCGGAGAGGGTGCCGGAGGCCTTCCCGACAGGGCCTTTGCATTCATCAGACAGCACCCGATCCCTGTGGCCGCCGTTGGAGGAATTGTTGTGATCGGCACAGGACTTCTCGTCTGGTGGTGGCAGAACCGGGGGGAATGGCTATAATGCTCTAGCCGGAACAGCGTCACACCCGCCGGAAAAAACATAACCCCGGAATGACGGGCAGAATAGAGCTGCCCACTTTACGGGAAGAGTACTGAGGAACTTACCGTGGCGTCCCGGGAGACCGGATCCGGTACACGTCAGCCGGCACCAGGAGGTCAAACCGGGCTCCTGTTCCCCGTTGGCCGGTCTCGCGGATGGTGATACCGGTAAGGGTGAGGATCTCCCGGATCAGGAACAGGCCAAGACCGGTATTCTTCCCTTTTCCTTTCACGAAGATGGACTCCTTCTCCCGGTCCGTGATGCCGATCCCATTGTCTTCGTAGGCGATGACAAGCCCGTCTGCCTCTTTGTGGATGCTGATACGCATGGAGGTGACATGCCTGCCATGGCGGAGGGAATTGTCCATGAGGTTGTAGAATACTTTGACCAGCAGGGAATCGGCAAATATCTCGATACCCTTGCATCCCGTACAGACCGGCGGGGTGACATCGGGGGGCAGCATGCCGATTGCCTGACATACGGTCTCGTCGAGGTCCTGCCAGCGGGGTTTCTGGGATCCGAGGCTCTGGTAGTCCCGGGTAAAGTTGATCTGCTCCCGGATCGATGTGAGGAGCAGCTGTTGTCTCGTGAGGTACCCGAGAATCTTTGGATCCTGAGAGTTTGCTTTTACAATCTCGACATAGCCGGAGAGTGCCGCCACCTTGTTGAGGAGATCGTGGCGGGTGACGTCCACAAAGAGATCCAGGTTCCGCTTCTCCTTATGCCTCCTCACTGCCAGCTGGATCTTGTGGGAGAGTTCGGCAAACTGCCGCTCCTTGTCATCATGTTTCTTAAGATAGAACGAGGCCCCCTCGTTGAATGCCTCGATGACGATATGCTCGGGTCCGGCGCCGGTCAGCATGATAAATGGCGTCGGGTCCCCCTGGGCCTTCAGTTTCTTCAGGAGATCGAGCCCGGTCATCACCGGCATATCGTAATCGGAGACAACGGCATCATATTGTTTCTGCGTGAGCTGGGTGAGGGCCTCATGAGCGGAAGGGCAGACGTCCACGGTAAACGTGCCGGTGCCTTCAAGATGTGTCTTGGCCGTGGCCAGATGATCCGGTTCATCGTCAATCAAAAGAACGGAAATCATGGCGGTTCACAGGCACTGCGCCGGCGTATTATACCGGTGTGGTACTGTAATAATTCCATTTTTTTGTATTTAAATCTTTTTAACTTCAAAAAACTTCATTTTGTCGGTTTCAGGTTAAATTTTCCTTTTGGAACAGAAATTTCAAAGCGCACACCCCGGACCGGCTCTCCCGTCTCCACAATCGTGATGCCGGTGATGCCCAGGATCTCCCGTACCAGGAAGAGCCCGATGCCGACATTTGATCGGGTCATGCGGTGGAATATCTTCTCCTTGTTCTCTGCTGGTATCCCGACACCGTCATCCTCGTAGATGAGGGTACAGTCATCCGCAGATATCCTTGTTGAGAACCGTATCCTGCTGACGTTCTTGCCGTGACGAAGTGAGTTGTCCATGAGATTATAGATTACTTTGGTAAACATCGGGTCCGCATAGACACTGAGACCGCCTGTTTCGTCAATGACCGTGATCGGCCCCACTTCGAGCTGGTCTTTTACCTCATCAATGACCGGTGACAGTTCCTGCCATGCGGGGGATCTGATGCCCAGGTTTTCATACTCCTTGGTGAACTCGATCTGATGCCGGATCGCTGTCGCGGAAGCTTCGGCCCTGCGTAAAAAGTCCAGCAGGGCCGGGTCCTCGGTAGAGCCAAGGGAGAGCTCCAGGTAACCCAGCACCCCGGTCAGTTTGTTCTTGATATCATGTCGCGTGATACTGGACAGGAGGTTCAGTTTCCGGTTCGCCTGCTCCAGTGCGCCGGTGATCCGGACCCGGTTCGTGATATCGTGCACATAGATCCGGATCGCGGAAAACTCAGGGGAATAGGCAAGGGTTTCGCCAAATAGTCCGTTCCCGACAGGCACTTCCCGGTAGAGGTTCTCGTAATTTCCCTCGCGGATTGCCTGGAGTATCTCCCCGGTATCCGCGGGAAGGAATGCGGCGGGATCCTCCGGCATACCGAGCAGGCAAAGAGTACTGTAACTGGCAGGATTTGCATACGTGATCTCCTTCTGGAGATTGATCTCAATGACCGGGTCGGGGTTCAGGGTGGGGAACGAGGCGAGCCTGCGCGCCTGTTGCTCCGCCCGTTTCAGGCCGGTCACGTTGCGGACGATCGCGATGAGCCGGTGTTCGCCCGCCACAGTTACTGCCCTGAGCGAGACTTCCGTATCGAGCGGGGTACCGTCCTTCCTCCGGAACACCCAGACAAAGACTGGTGTGCCGCCTGCAAGCGCCTCATGGATGTATGCTGCCGCGGTATCCTGCGAACGCTGGCCGTCCGGCTGGATCTCCGGGGAGAACTCTTCCGGAGAATGCCCGATGATCTCTTCATGGCTGCACCCCAGCATCCGCTCTGCCTCCGGGTTGCAGTCAAGGAACCTGTCCGTCATAAGGAAAATTGCATCGGCCGATGACTCGAAGATCGCACGGTACCGCTCCTCGCTCTCCCTCAGGGCCTGTTCTACTTTCCTGCGTTCAGTGATCAACCGGGTTGTCGTGACGATACCGTCGATACCCGGAACATCAAGGAGGCTGGTTGCAATAGCATCGACGTCAACATAGTGCCCTTCCGCATGCCTGATACGATATTCCGTCGGGGTCCCGGGGTTTGTTCCCCTCAGGGCCTCTCCGAATGCATCCTTCACCTGCTGTCGGTCATCGGGATGTACAAAATCGAACGGGTCCTTCCCGATTACATCGGACGGGTCGTATCCCGTTATGTTCAGGGTGGATGGTGAACTGTACACGATGAGCCCGTTCCGGTCGATGATGCGGATCATGTCGGAGGCATTCTGGATCAGGTTCCTGAACCGCTCTTCGCTTGCCCTGAGTGCACGTTCCATCTCTTTCTGCACCGTGATATCCTGGCCGGAGAAAAGGATGCCGGTAATTCCGTCGGCGCTGGTAAGGAGGGTATTGTGGAATGCAAGTATGCGTTCCTCTCCGTTTTTCATCCGTACTGCGTTCTCGTGATATTCAGCGGATGCAATGTCCCCGGCTATTATCCGTGCAAATACGTCTTTTACTTCAGGCCGGACCGCCTCGTCAAGACAGAGATCAAACCAGTTCCCGCCCAGGAGTTCCTCTTCCCGGTAACCGAGTATCTCGCAGCCCCGCCGGTTGATCAGGGAGATCCTGCCGTCAGGATCGATCACCGCAAGAAGTACTCCGGCACCGTCAAGGTACAGTCTGGCAAGGTCGCGCTCTCTTCGTACGGCCTCTTCAGCCCGGAGGCGCCCGGAGATGTCCGTGACAAAGGCATAAAAGTACTGGAGGTTCCCCCCGGAGTCCACGACACGGTGGACGAATATCTCCACCGGCACACGGGACCCGTCTTTCCGGATATATTCCTTCTCGTACCGGAAGGGAATACCGGTCCTTACCAGTTCATCCAGTGCACGTCTCTCCCGTTCATGGTATTCCGGAGCGGTAAGGCCGGACCAGGTCTGGCCCTCCAGTTCATCTTCCGTGTATCCCAGGAGATCGCAGAATGCCGGGTTGATGATGCCAAACCGTCCGTCCGGATATCCCACGCCGAACGGCTGGGACGAGAGTTCCAGTACCTCTGCGAGGAATGCCGCCCGTTCTTCGCTGCCCGCAAGGGCTTTCTCCGCCCGCGTCCGCAGTGCCTGTTCGTCAAGCAGATCGAGCGCAAACGAGATGTCCAGTGCGATCTCTTCGAGAAGGGCGATCTCTGCCTCATTGAAAAAATTCTTCCCGGATGCATAGATCATGTATGCCCCTACGACTTCGCCATGGAGCCGGAAGGGAAATGCAGCTGATGAATGGTAACCGCGTTTCAGTGCCTCGTCCTGCCATGGCTGCATACGCGGGTCGGTTTCAATATCATTGGAGATGTCATACCGCCCTTCCCGGAGTGCAGTGCCGGTGGGGCCCCAGCTTCTCTCGCCTCCCGTGACACTGATTTCGGCAACTGCAAGGTAGCCATCCTCATGACCTGCATGGGCCACGGGACGGAATATCCCCGAATCGCGGTCGAGCAGGCCCACCCACGACATCCGGAACCGGCCGATCTCGACCGATATCCGGCAGATCTCGGCAACGAGTGTTTCGAGGTCCTTTACCCGCACGATGGCCTTGTTGATCTGGGACAGGATTGCGTACAGCCGCTGGGCCGCGATCATCTGCTCTTCGGCTTTTTTCCGCTCCGTGATATCTGTAAGGATGCCCTGGAGCCCGAGGAACTGGTCGCCATCGAAGAATGCACGACTGGAGCTGCGGATCCACCGTATCTTCCCGGAACCATCCGGAAGCCGGAATTCATAGGGTTTTATGGTTCCCTGTTTTGCCTCTTCGAACCTCTGGCGGAGGTCGTACGCGTTATCCGGCAGGAAGATGTCCAGCAGCTGTTTTCCGATCACCTGTTCCGGAGTAAGACCGAACTGGCTGACCATGGGGCTGATATAGGTGAATGTTCCTTTTGTATCGACGGTAAAGAGGACATCGGTAAGGTTCTCGACAAGATCCCGGTATTTCTCCTCCGATGCAAGGAGTGCTGCTTCCGCCTGCCGGCGTTTGACTGCCTGTCGGACCTTGTTCTCCAGTTCCGCGAACTGGCTCTTTGGCTCACCGCCTTTCTGGAGGTAGAAGTCCGCACCGGAGTTGAGCGCCTCGATCGCTACTTCCTCGCGCCCCTTGCCGGTAAAGAGGATGAACGGCAGGGTGCCATAGCGGGGACGGAGGTACTTGAGGAATTCAATCCCGTCCATCTCCGGCATCTGGTAATCGGAGACCACGGCATCGTAAAAGTGCGCGTCCAGTTTTCCTATACCGTCACGTGCTGATGTGCAGGTATCGACCGTGAACTCGCCCGTCCGTTCGAGGTAGATCTTAGTCACTTCAAGAAGGGTCGTCTCATCATCGACGTAAAGGATCGAGATCATGGAATTCCCCGGCCGGGCACGCCTGCCTGATATTTATTCCTCTCGTCTTATACCAGATAAGGATATTTATAGGGCTGGCAGGGGATGAGGCGGTGTTAATGCTTCCCGAGATAGCGGTCTATCCCGTCCCGGAGCTCGTTGAACGAGACCGGTTTGTGGAGGACACCGAGCCGGGTGTCCTGGATCGCTGCCATCCTCTCTTCAACGGCCGGTGACGCGGTGAAGATGATCACCGGGATATCCGTCTTACCGTATTCTCCCCGGAGTTTCTCCAGGAACTCCCAGCCGTCGATCGGTGTCATCATGATATCGAGCAGGATGAGTGCAGGGGGCTCCTTCCGGATCATCTCAAGTGCCTCGAGCCCGTTTGCGACCAGGACCGGTTCGTACCCGAGTTTCCTGATCAGGATGTCCATCAGGTCGAGGATTGGCTCGTCATCCTCGACAACAAAGATCTTCTGTTTCATGCTTTCTCCTCATGCTGCCGCTGTTTCGGGATATGAATCGTGAACGTACTCCCGATATTCACTACGGAATCCACGCTGATGAATCCCCCGTGCATCTGGATATACTTCTTTGCAATCGAGAGCGAGAGCCCGATGCGATCATATTTCCTGCTCACGCTCCCCGAGTCGGGAAGCTGGAACGGTTCAAAGATCTCATCGAGCTGGGAGTTGGTGATGCCGACCCCGTTGTCCTGGATAGAGAGCCTGTGCATCTTCTCCTGCGAATTCGAGAGGTAGGCGATACGGATCTTCCGCGGGGGCTTGGAGTAGTTCACCGCATTCGAGATCATGGAATCGATCACGATCGAGATCTTGGTCTCATCGGCATCGACGCGGAGGCCGGGCGGGATATCCATGCTGATGTCTGCCTTGGTCGCATATCCGCCGGCCTCGATTACCGTCCTGAGCAGATCAGGGACACTGAACAGGGAATACTTGAGCGGGATCTTTCCCGAGTCCAGGACCGAGAGTTCCAGCATCTGGTTGATGATCTGGCGTTCGCGGTCCACGCTCTTGGCGCACCGGTCCAGGATCGCCTTTGTTTCGTCGGTCACGCCGTAGGTCTCGGGATCCTGGGTGAGCAGGTTCAGATAGCCCATGATGGGCTGGAGGGGGGTCCGGAGCTCGTGGGCGACCGTGCTGATGATACCCCGCCGCCGCTCGTTGTCCTGCTGGATCGTCTCCTTGAGTTTCTCGTGTTCGGTGATGTCCACGAGGTTGATCAGCACCGCGTGGCTGCCTTTCTGGAGGATCCAGGTGAAGAAAAGAGTGCCAAGGCGCGTATCGCCGGATTTTGTAAGGAACCGGAGCTCGGTCATGCCGGGCAGGGGCATCCGGGGATCCGGCGCATCGGGAAAGACAGGGAACCGGTCCCGGTCCTCGGGATGAATAATGGGCCGGAGATCGTTTCCCATCAGTTCGCCGGGTTCGTACCCGGTGAAGGCCCGGAACGTCGGGTTTGCATACACGATCCGGTTGTGGGCGAGGATGATGATGCAGGTCGGAGCGTTCTCCGTGACCTGTTTGTATTGCGTGTAGTTCTCCTCGGCTGCCTGCTCAGCCTGCTTGCGCTGGTCAATGTCGATGACCGAGCAGGATACGAGGTTGTCGTCGATCCTGCTCCAGGACAGGTTCACCCAGACCGGGCCCCGGTCCTTTGCCACGAAATGGGTCTCGAAGTTGATGATATCCTCGTTCGATCCCAGGTATTCAAAGAACTTCCGCTGCTCGTCTTTTACCGCGAAGAGCTGGGAGAAGGTCATCTTCCCCAGTTCTTCCTGCGGGAACCCGAGCATCTGCGCCAGGTGCGAGTTGGTCATGCGGATTGCAAAACTGTTCTGGTCAAAGAGGATGATACCGAGGAGCGAGGTCTCGAAGATGCTCCGGTACCGGGACTCGCTCCGGTTGATCTTCTCGGTGAAATACGCGACAACGGCCGCAATGCCGATGAAGAGGGTCGCCTGGCCGGTGGTAACGATCAGGCCGCCCGTATCCGGGAAGAGATAGATGTACGCGAGAACCTCATAGACGATTGCACAGAAACCGGCAAGGTAGAGACCGCGTCTCGGGAAGAAGTAGGTGGCGTAGAGGATCGGGAAGTAAAAGAGCTGGGCATAGATCGTCTCGACATGATTCGAGAGGGAGATTGAGGTGATGAAGATACAGGACAGGGTGAGCGAGAGGATAACGCAGATCCGCACGATATCCGTGTGCGATATGGCGTAATTTCCTATCCTGAGGTTCCGGTCCATGAATGCTTCCGGTGTTTACTGTTTGAGTTAATAAATGTAGTATCTTTTGTGTTTTACGCCGTGATACCGGCCGCGGGTACCTGCCCGTTAAAAAGAGGCCGGGCCGCTTATACGCAGAGCGGCGAAAGTTTTGCGATCAGGCGCTCGACCTGTTTAACGGAGGTGCCGATGTACGCATCCGGCGAGAGGAGGGCGGCAATATCAGACTTGGAGCAGTACCGGACGACTTCGGGATCGGTGCCGAGGATCTCGGCGAGTGACCGTCCCTCTGCCAGGGCCTGCATGCTCGCCATCCTGATCCTCTCGTGGGAATCCTGCCGGTTCATGCCTTTCTTCGTGAGTTCGATCATCACGGCCTCGGCCATATTGATCCCATGGAGGAAGGCAAGGTTGCGCCGGATCGCGGCCGGGTTGATGACGAGACCGTCAATGACGACTGCCATCAGCCTGAGACAGTGGTCGGTGAGGATCGAGGCCTCGGGAAAGAGCACCCGCTCGCAGGAAGAATTGGTCAGGTCCCGCTCGTCCCAGAGTGTGTTGTTCTGAAGCGCCGGCTCGACCGATGAGCGGATGATCCGGGCCAGGCCGCAGACCTGCTCGCTCTTGATAGGGTTCCGCTTGTGGGGCATAGTGGAGGAGCCCACCTGCTTTGCCCCGAACGCCTCCTCGACCTCGCCGATCTCGGTCCGCTGGAGAGAGCGGACCTCGATCCCGATCTTGTCAAGGGTGGTCGCGACGCCGGCACAGAACATGAAATACTCCGCATACCGGTCCCGGGAGATCACCTGGTTCGAGACGTCCACCGCACCGATACCGAGATTTGCCATCATCGTGGCCTGTACTTCCATAGCCATGGGACCGAGCGCAGCCTGTGTCCCGACAGCGCCGGTCATCTGGCCCACTACCACCCGTGGACGCAGTTGTTCGAGACGCTCGATATGCCGGGACACCTCGCTTGCCCAGATTGCGAACCGGAGCCCGTACGTGGTGGGTACGCCCTGCTGCCCGTGGGTACGGCCGATGCAGACAAGATGTTTCGTCTCCTCCGATCGCTTCAGGAGCACGGCGAGGAGTTTCCGGAGTTTGGTGTCGATGAGGTCAAGTGTCTGGCCGAGCTGGAGCCCGGTCGCGGTGTCGAGGATGTCGTTGCTGGTCGCCCCGTAGTGGACCCAGCGGCCCGACTCCCCGCAGACCTCCGAGATCGCTTTCACGATCGCCATCATATCGTGGCTGATCTCGAGCTCGATCGCCTTTGCCCGTTCGAGCGAGGCGTTGTGGGCGTTCTTATCAATCTCGATCGCCGCTGTGAACGGGATCATGCCATGATGGGCCTCGGCCTTTGCCAGCGCTACCTCCGCACTGACAACACACGAGAACCGGTTCGTCTCGCTCCAGATGGCACGCATCTCCTTTGTGCCATAGCGCTCCTCGATGGGGTGGACTGCCATGGGTAGAAATGGGATCTTTTGGGATATAGTGGTTGGGGGGGTGACCGGGTACCGGCCGGGCTGTTTTCCGTACGGATGGAATCCCGGGATCTGCGGCAGAGCCGTTTCGATCCATTCTATCAGATATCTTCATCATCCGTCCTGCATCACCAATCTCCATGGCATCCGATTCCACCGGCCTGTACATTTTCGTGTTGATCCTCCTCCTCATTGTCGGGGTCTTCGCGTACTCGTTCCTTTCCAGCCGCCTCACCGCTGACAAACGGAAGAAACTGATCAGGGCATTCCGGGCATCCCCCGTGATCGCAAAGGGCGCTCCGATCCTTGTTCAGGGTCCGGCACGTGCACCGGACCTCCAGCTTCCCACAACCGGAGAACCTGTGGTCTTCTATGGTATGTTTGTTTTCAGCCAGGAATCGGCAATAACAGACCTTCAGAACGGTCTGCCGGTACAGGTCCAGGGGGTGAACCTGAACACAACGCGGATCAGCGCGGTAAAGGGGTTCCGGTTCTTCGAGACAAGCGGAGACTTCGCGATCGACGCCGGGGGAAGATCATATCTCGTGAGTCCGGCCAGTATCCTTGCATATTTTGCAAAAGGGGCCGCGATGGTATCTTCCCTTGTAGGAGACCAGATGAAAAATAATGGCCTGCCCGGCGAAGTCTGGGATGACGCCATGAATATTTCGGCAGCGGAGCCGGCCCTGAAGATGCTGTGTGGGTTTGAGGCACCGATCGTGACCCGGAACTCAAAAACCCGTTCCGGGACATGGACCCGCACCGAAACTACACATGCGACGAGCTTGTCTGTTGTGACCGTAAAGAGCCGGATCGATTCCCGGATCCACTATTTTGAGGCGGGTGTCAACCTCCCGCAGAGAATACAGGATCTGATTGCAAAGCGGGGCATTGTTCCTGAGGAAAAAGATGAAGTGATTGTTGTCGAGGTCTACATTCCACAAAACCAGGAAGTATTCGTATTCGGTACCTTCGATGGTGACCAGACCATTGTCTTCTCGGATGGTACTGTGGGGCTATCAGTATCGTATACAGATCCGGAAACGGATTAACGTGGAAGGGATCCAGATGTCATCGGCGAGCCGGCCCCCCTACGGTGGGGGGATTCCTGCACATTCTGTTTGCTGCCAGAGGTCCCCGGAAGTTCCTCCCATTGTTTCACCTGCGAATCATTGGTCAACAACTACACGTAATTATCGAGGATCACCTGCCATGTTCCATCCGAAAATCCCGCGGTGACAACAACGTGATCCTTCCCTGAAAATGCCCCCGTCATCGTGATGGTGGTGCCAACTTTTAACGGGGTTGCCGGATCCGGCGAACTGATGGTCTTCGTCTGCGAACTACCTTTGCTGTCTGTTGCCATCGCGATCAGCTGCCGGAGCTTGTCCGCATCCTGCCCTCCCTGATAGGTGATGATCATCGTATTTGCATCCGGTTGCTGGACGGTTGCTGCCACGACTTTGGTTTCATGAATATGCGATGCACTGCCTGCCATACCAAAGATTAAAGTGGCGAGGACCAATGAAGCAAGCAGCAGCACTACCATAAGGATGACCATCAGTACCGGTAACCAGAACAACAGGCTTTTTCCGGAAAATTCCTCTTCGCCATTATTGATTCTTCCTGCGGTCATGTAGGCTTCGTACATCCCGTACACCCAGATGGCCAGGGTGACTGCGCCCAGCACCAGTCCGAAAAGCTGGGGAACAGGCCGGAATCCCCCGGCGATCGTGATAATCGCAAGAATATACACAACAAGGGTACCGGCAAAAAATTTCAGTCCGTCCCAGGTCTTCCCGTTATACCACTGGCCCCAGCCGGCAAAGAAGAAACTGAGTATGACTGCAAGGGCGGGAATCCGGATCTCCTGGTGAACTGCCGGGGCAGGACTCACGGGCTCCGGGAGAGGTGCCGTAGCAGGAACCGGATTCTCCTTCGGCGGAGCTTCAAAAAGCGTACGCCCCCTTATCACGGGAGGATCCCCGGGAACTTCAATTCTCCCGCCACAACTCGGGCAGATCGCCGGGGTTTTCATGGGTAACGGTTTCCCGCATGCCGGGCAGACTTTGAGCATCTTCTTATATAATTTATTTTTATTAATAAACCTATCCAAATTAATTCACGTAAATGGCAGATATATCAAAAAGAGTGGATATTTCCCGTTCTTCCCGTCATTACAATAACTGCCCTCAGTGCAGCACAATTAAGCCCTTCCCGCGTGCGGGTCCGCGCCATAATTGTTTCCTCATACCTGACGGGAATTGCACACATGGCCGCCGGCAGACTGCGGTGATCATCGCTCCCGCAGCTCCCGATCGATCCTCTCCTCAATATTCCTGCCATGCGACCCGTTCCAGTACAGTTTTTTGCAATGCCCGCACCAGCAGAAGACAAATCCCGTCCTGTCCCGGGGAGCATAATCCGCGCCGGCAATCTCTTCGTCCCGTGCTTCCCGCAGGAGCGTGTTGCAGAGCGAGCACCGGCTCATCGTAATGCGTCGTTCGACAAACCCGAGGTCGATCAGTTGCTGAACCTGCTCCATCACCTCTTCCGGCCCGATAAGCACCGCATGCTCCTTCCCGCGGCGGGCCAGCTCGGCGTCCCGGGTCAGGAGGATGCGGTGCTCCTGCATGGCCAGCTGGAGGAGGAGCGTATCCTCCTTGCTGTTTCCCTCTGCAAGTCCGTTGGCGCTCGTGGTGTCGTATCCCATGAACCGGAGATAGCGGGTCAGGGTACCGAGCATCCGGTCAGCGATGAACCGGGTCTCGGGACCCGGTGGGTGAGTGAGGGGGGTTTCAGCTGGCATTTCTCACGATCTCGATCTTCTCGCCGCATTTCCGGCACTGTGTTCCGTCCAGCTCCCGGAACCGGCTGCTGAACCCCTGCCGTTCGATCAGGATCGCACCGCAGGCCGGGCAGTAGGTATTCTCGTACTCGTGGTGGTACACGTTCCCGAGGTACGGGAACCGGAGCCCGAGTTCCCTTGCTTTCCGGTAGATCTTTTCGAGCGTTTCCACGGGCGTTCCGCCGCGGTCGGTCATCCTGTAATCCGGGTGGAATGCCGAGAAGTGCATCGGTGTCTCCGGCCCGAGGTGTTCGATCACCCAGCGGATCAGCTGTTCCTGCTCCTCCATGCTGTCGTTCAGTCCCGGGATGACGAGCGTCACGGTCTCGACATGCATCCCCAGTTCCCGGGCCAGTACTGCGGAATCGAGCACCGGCTGGAGTTTTGCCCCGCAGACCTTCCGGTAAAAATCGTCCGTGAATGCCTTGAGGTCCACCCGGTACGCCCCGAGCATGGGGGTGAGTTCCCGCAGGGCTTCCTCCGTGATGTAGCCGTTCGTGACGTAAATAGTCCCGAGCCCTTTTTTCCGGGCAGGCGTGCCCATATCAAGGGTGTACTCGTGCCAGATCGTGGGTTCGTTGTAGGTCCACGAGATACTGCGGCTCCCGCTGGCGATCGCCCGGGCCACGCCCTCTTCCGGGGAGAGGTCACGGAGCATCGCGCCCCCGGGCGCAGTGCGCGAGATATGCCAGTTCTGGCAGTGCTGGCAGTGGAAGTTGCAGCCTACGCTGCCAAGCGAATAGGACATGGTCCCGGGCAGGTAGTGGAAAAGAGGTTTCTTCTCGATCGGGTCGACCGCCTCGGCGCTGATCTTCCCGTAGGTCCCGGCATACAGGGTACCCCGGTCATTGATACGGACACCGCAGATCCCGTGTTTCCCTTCTTTGATGACGCAGCGATGGTTGCAGAGAGAACAGGTGACGGTTCCGTTCTCTGTCCTGGTATACTGGCGTGCCTCATGCATGGACGGGCCTCAATGCTGACGATTACACTCCTGTTACTCCCGGTCTTTTGTATCCGGTGCCGCATCTGCCTCATCGATCTCGAGCACGAACGATCCGCGGTATTTACACTTCTTGCAGGCATAGACCTGCCCCATGTATCCCCCCGCCACCGGGAAGATATCGGGGCTTTTGCAGACCGGGCAGTAAAACATGGTTAAGAAACTCTATATGAGCACCCGGTACAAAAACTAGTGCAATGAAGACGGTTGTCATCTCGCTGGGCGGCTCGATCCTGATCCCGTCCCTTGAAAACCATACCATAAAAGAATACGTCCCGGTCCTCAGGAAGATCGCAAAGAAACACCGGCTCTATGTGGTTGTCGGGGGCGGCGGCGAGGCCCGCAGGTATATTAATATCACCCGGGAGCTCGGGATCGACGAGGGGACCTCGGACGAGGTCGGGATCCTGATCACCCGGCTCAATGCAACGATGCTGATCGCGGCGCTCGGCGAGGATGCGTACCCGAAAGTGGCGGAGAGCCATGCCGAGGCCAAGAAGTATGCAGAGACCGGCAAGATCGTGGTGATGGGAGGCATTACGCCGGGGCAGACAACTGATGCGGTGGCCGCAGTCCTTGCCGAGCGTGTCGGGGCCTCGGTCTTCATCAACGCAACCTCGGTCGACGGGATCTATTCAGCCGACCCGAGGAAGGACCCGGATGCGACCCGGTTCAATGAAATGACTCCCGGAAAACTGCTGGAGATCGTCGGCAGCTCGGCGCTCGGTGCCGGGTCCAACAATGTGCTCGATATCGTTGCCGCCCGCGTGGTGGAACGGAGCGGGATCCCGCTCGTGGTGCTTGACGGAAGGGAGCCAAAGAACCTCTCGGATGCGATCCTCAAGGGGAAGTACCGGGGCACCGTAGTCTCGGACGGGAAGAAGAAGCCGCTGCCGCTCTGAACCGGGGATCCGGAATCTTACCGGAAACCACTACCTATTTTTATCTTCCCGGCGCAACTATGATGGCGCGGGGTAGTAGGGTAGCCTGGTCCATCCTAGAGCGTTTGGGACGCTTTGACGGCGGTTCGAATCCGCCCTACCCCATCGGACCATGAAAAAACAGGACGCAGCCCGGATCTATTCCCTTCTTCTGCAACGCTATCCGGATGCCCGGGAAGCTCCCCTGACCGTTGCCCGGGGCACACCGTTTGAAGTACTCATCCTCACGATCCTTTCCGCCCAGACCACCGACAAAGCCGTCCTCAAAGTGAAAAAGCCGCTCTTCTCGAAGTACCCGACTCCCGCAAAGCTGGCAAAGGCAAAGGTGGATGATGTGGAACCGATCATCCACAGCCTCGGCTATTTTCATGCAAAGGCAAAGAACATCATCGCCGCATCGCTGACAATTCTCTCGGACTTCGGGGGAAAAGTCCCGGAGACGATGGACGAGCTCCTGACGATCCCCGGTGTCGGGCGCAAGACTGCCAATATCGTGATGTACCATGCCCACGGCAGGAACGCGGGGATCGCGGTCGATACCCATGTCCGGAGGCTGGCGCAGCGGATCGGGTTCTCAGAAACCGACAATGTGGCCGTGATCGAGCGTGATCTCATGGCCCTCTACCCTCAGGACGAGTGGGGAGACCTCACGGATGTCTTCATTGCCCACGGCCGGGCCACCTGTGACGCGAAGAAACCGCTCTGCGACAAGTGCGTCATCTCGGAGTACTGCCGGTACTTCCGGGAGCTGAAGAAGTAATTGGTTTTCTTTCGCCTTCATTCTCATTTTTCGGTATGGAGAAAATATCATAATCACTGACGCTCTCGGGGGAGCCCGCTGTTCCCGAAGGGAACCGCTGGCTGGAGAAGAACCGCAGGTTCTTCGACCCTTTCGCAATCGAAGAATCCTGATGGATTCTTCTCATCCTTATGGTTCTGATGAACCATTCGGCCCCCGCCGCTACGGCACCCCCAATTGCGATGATAAGTTATTACCTGTTATCTGCCTCGGGTCATCGCAATGCGCCCCGTCCCCCGTCGGGGGACTGGCGGCGCAAGAGGGGGGGAGATCATCTCATAAAACAAGGATTTGTACATGGCACTTTTTTGGGAAAACAAAACTAAAGAATTCCCAGCCGGGTCCTGATCAAAAGATTTTCCGGCATCCGGGATCCAACCCTTACGCCATTCCTATCAGGGGCCGAATCAGGGAAAAGAGCAGGTAGCCGGCATATGCGCAGACGAATGCCAGCGGTATCGTGATGATCCATGCGGTCATCATCTCGCGGACTACCCTCCACTGGACCGCGTCCTTGCCCCGGGTTGCCCCGACCCCGACAATCGCGCCGTTGATTGCATGCGTCGAGGATACGGGAATACCGTAGAGGGTCTCCATGACAAGCGTCCCGCTGCTGGCAGTGGCGGCGCAGAACCCCTGGTAGGGCCGGATCTTCGTGATCCCGCGTGCCATCTTCTCCACTACCTGCCAGCCGCCGAAACAGGTGCCGAGACCGATGGCGATGGCGGCAGCAAGGATGACCCAGAGCGGGACGGCAAAACTGGCAAGGATACCTGAGGCCACAAGCAGGGCCGTGATCAGCCCCACGGCGTTCTGGCCGTCGTTTCCCCCGTGGGCTGCGGCCTGGAGCAGGCATGCGAAGATATGGAATGGCTGGAAGATCCGCTGCGCCCGGGTCCGGCGGGCACGGCGCAGGAGGTGGGAGACGAGGATATCAAGAAGGAACGCGGTCACCATGCCCAGGATCGGTGAGATGAGGATGAAGAGCACCACGACAAGGATGCCCGTGAGTTTCAGCACGCCTGCCACCATCAGGACAGGGATGATCAGGGCGGCCCCGCAGATCGCCCCGAGCAGGGCACCGAGCCGGAGATCCTCACCCGAGATTTTGCAGATGCCTGCAAGGACCAGGGCACCGGCAATACCGCCGGCGCAGCCGTATAAAACCACGTGCAGGATCGTTGATGTGCCGGGCAGAATGATTGCCCCGAGCCCCCCGACCGCAACACCCGCCCCCATCAGGCCTCCGATCATCGCGTTGCTGCTGGAGAGCGGGATCCCGACCCGGGTTGCAGTAACGATCAGGAGAATCGCAGCCGCCATTGCAACAATGATTGATGCCGGGGTGAGGGCGCTCTTCGTTACGATTGCCGTGCCGATGGTGGCCGCGACCGCCGTGGTGAAAATGAACGGACCGATCATATTGCATATGGCTGTGAGGAAGACCGCTTTTGTTGGGGAGAGTGCCCGTGTCGCCACCACGGTAGCAATGGAATGCGAGGCATCATTGAGCCCGTTGAAGAATGCGAGACAGAGGGCGAGGATGATCCCGAACAGGATGAACGGTTCCATGGTGGTCACGGTATTCCGGGATGCGTACCGGGATATCCCCGGTCCCGGTTGCCGGGGCGGGGATCCTTCCAGTCTCCTGTTCACGCGTCAGGATAAAAAAGGTAGGATCGGGTGATCCGTTTCGCCGGACCTGTTTTTGCCGGGAACTGTCCCGGCATCGCTGTCACGCTGTCTAATACCCGATGATCACCCGGATCACGGCAAAGGCTGAGAAGCCGATAAGGGCGCTGATCGGGATCGTGAGGATCCACGCGAGGGCGATGCTCCGGGCCACTCCCCACTTGACGGTGCTGGTCCCCATGGTGGTACCCACACCCATGATCGAGGAGCAGATCACGTGGGTGGTGCTGACGGGTATTCCCATTGCCGATGCCCCGAGGATGGTTGCGGCACCGGCAGTCTCTGCTGCGAATCCCTGTACCGGCCGGAGTTTGGTGATTTTGTATCCCATGGTCTTGACGATCCGCCACCCCCCGGCAAGCGTGCCGAGCGCGATTGTCGTATAGGATGCGATGATGACCCACGAGGGGACGAGGAGGTGGTTCGGATCAGTACCTACCCCAACGTAACCGATGGCAAAGAGGAGGGGCAGGATGATACCGATGGTCTTCTGGGCATCGTTCGTACCATGGCTGAAACTGTAGGCGGCTGCCGAGCAGAGCTGGAGGTGCTTGAACTTCGTCTCTGCCGATTGCTTGTTGGATTTCCTCGTAACATTGAGGATGAATGCCATGAAGAGGAACCCGCAGATCATGCCGATGAACGGGGAGAGCACCATGAAGAGTGCGACGGTTCCTACAGTGTCCCATTTTATGGCGGCAAATCCGGCTGCCGAGATTCCCGCCCCGACGAGCCCGCCTATCAGGGCATGGGAAGATGAGGTGGGCAGACCAAAGAACCAGGTGATCAGGTTCCAGGTGATGGCGCCGATCAGTGCCCCCAGCACGATATAAGGAACGACAGCCGTCTGGACTACGTTCAGCTCCACGATCTTGCTGATGGTGCTGGCCACAGCGACCCCGAACCCGAAGGCTGCGATGAAATTGAAAAATGCGGCAAATACTACTGCATTCCGGGGTGAGAGAACTTTTGTCGAGACTACGGTCGATATCGAGTTTGCGGAATCATGGAACCCGTTCGTGAAGTCGAAGACGAGTGCTATGCCGATGATGATGAGGATGAGTTCCCAAGTGGCTTCGATCATGCGAGTGCCTCACGAATCCTGTATCCGCTGATCATGAATGCCTGATCGCGATATCGGAGAGTACGTTTGCCACGTCTTCGCAGTAGTCCGTCGCGGTCTCGAGGTGCTCGTAGATGTCCTTGAGTTTTATGATCTCGATCGCATTGTCGGTCTTGAAGAGTTCCGTTACCGCATTGGCAAGCGCGTCGTCGGCAACGTTCTCCAGCCGGTTCACCTCGATGCAGCGCTCTTCGATATACCGGGGGTCCTTGATGGACCGGATCCCCTTGACCGCGCTCTCGATCTCCACGGTCGACATGTGGATCAGTTTCGCGAGTTCGATCATATGCAGGTCGGAAGCCCCGATCCCGTAATAGAACATCTTCTCGGTTGCCCCGTCGATATAGTCCAGCACGTCGTCCATGGACGAGGCGAGCCGGGAGATCTCCTCCGGGTCGAGCGGGGTGATGAATGTCCGGTTCAGCTGGTCGTAGATCTCGTGGGTGACCTGGTCGCCCTTGCTCTCGAGCAGCCAGATCGCGTGCCGCTTCTCCTTGACATTCGTGAAATCCTCGGTCAGGGCAACGAGCTGCCAGGCGGCTTCCTTGACAATCCCTGCCTGTTTTTCGAACAAATCAAAAAAGATCTTATCCTGCGGTATCAGCAATTCGCGAAGACCCATAACAAACCCAGTGGTAATCGGCGGTGGATCTTAAAAATATAGCGAAATATGTTGCCTCTATACCAGCGTCAGGGCAAACGAAGTGATGAAGTACCCGGCAAAGGCCACGGTGACTGCGAGCGGGATGGTGATCACCCAGGCCTCCATCATCTCCCGGACCACCTTCCACTGCACGGCGTTCTTCCCCCGGGTAGCCCCGACGCCGATGATTGCGCCGTTGATCGCATGGGTCGACGAGACCGGGATGCCGACCTGCGTTACGCTGACGAGTATCGCGCTGCTGGCAGTGGCAGCGCAGAACCCCTGGTACGGCCGGATCTTCGTGATGTCCTTTGCCATCTTGTCCACCACCTGCCAGCCGCCAAAGCAGGTCCCGAGACCGATGGCGATCGCCGAGGTCAGGATCACCCACGCGGGAACATCGAAGGTCAGGAGGACCCCTGATGCAACGAGCAGCGCCGTGATGACACCTACCGCGTGCTGGCCGTCGTTTGCACCGTGGGCCGTGGCCTGGACAAGGCAGGCGAACACGTGGAAGGGCTGGAAGATCCGGGTCATCCGGTTCCGGCGGGAGTGCCGGAATGCGTGAGAGACGATGATATCCAGGAGGAATGCACTCACCATCCCGATGATCGGGGAGATGAAGATGAAGAGCACGATCGCGAGAAGGCCTGAGATCTTTATGGCTCCTGCAAGCATCAGGACCGGGATGATCAGTGCCGCCCCGCAGACAGCCCCGAGCATTGCGCCGAGCTTTGTATCTTCGTGAAAGCTGGCGGTAAAGAGGCCAAGAATGATCCCGCCGATCACCGCACCGATCAGGCCGTAGATGATCACCAGCACAAGCACGTGGGTATCGGGAAGGATCACGACAGAAAGGCCGGCGGCGGCAACTCCCGCTCCCAGAAGGCCTCCGACCATCGCGTGGCTGCTGGAGATGGGGATCCCGGCACGGGTTGCCACGAAGACGAGGATGATTGCGGCTCCCATGGCCACCACGATGGAGAAGGGGGTGAGCCCCTGCTTCGACACGATCGCCGTACCGATGGTGGCAGCGACGGCAGTCGTAAAGAGGAACGGCCCGATCATGTTGCAGATTGCGGTGAACAGGACTGCCTTGCCCGGTGAGAGTGCCTTGGTTGCGACTACCGTGGCAATGGAATGCGAGGCATCGTTGAGCCCGTTGACAAAGTTCAGGGCCAGGGCGAGGATGACACCGAAGAGGACAAGGGAATCCATGATTACGAGTGTGCCTTTGCTATATCACTCAGCGCGTGGCCGACATCGTTGCACTTCTCCATGACCCGGGCCAGCCCCTCGTAAATATCCTTGAGCTTGATGATCAGGAGCAGGTCCTTGGTCTTGAAGAGCTCGAGGACGGCCCGGGACAGCAGCTCGCTCGAGAGATTATAGAGCCGGCTGATCTCCGCCACATGGGTCCTGACATCCTCGGGATCTTTCAAGGTGGAGAGGCTCTTTACGGCATGGTTGATCTCGATGCTGGCGAGCATGATGAGGTACGAGTACTCCTTGAGGACATCGTTCGTCTCCGGGATCTCGTAGTTGCAGAGCTGGTGGGTGACCCAGTCGAGCCGGTCGAGCACGTCATCGAGGACCGGGGCAAGGCGGGCGATCTCTTCCGGCTCCAGCGGCGTGATGAGCGATTCGTCCAGCTGTTCGAAGATCTTCCGGGTGATCTCGTCCCCGTGGTGCTCGATCTGGCGCACTTTGTGCGCCTTCTCCGTGCCCCCGGGGAGTTCATGGGTGATCTCGTTGAGGGTCGTTGCCGACTCACCGATCTTTTCGGCCATCTCGGAAAAGAGGGTGAAAAATACCTTGTCTTCAGGCAGGATCAGGTCACGGATACGCATGATAGTCAAAATTACCCTTAATCCCGGAGTATAAATAGGTACGTCCGACTGGTGAGGGAATTTTAGTGAAAGAATGATGATTTCACGAAAAATTCCTGATATCCGGGGGAATGAAAAACGGGAGAATGAAAAACGGGATGGACCGGGCGGGAATTGAACCCGCGGCCTCTTCCATGCCAAGGAAGCGATCTACCACTGATCTACCGGCCCGCTGCCTTATACTGTAAGTCGCCATTGGTTAAAAGAATTGTTCGTCTTTTTTTGTCCCACGGGCCCGGCAGGTTCTCCCGGCCACCCGCTTCGGCGTCCTGTTCACGGGGTCCGATCGCCTCCCTCCTGCCCGGGAAGGATCGCAGGAACTGCACGCGCCTCCCTGCGCTAATTATTAGTGTTCTCCCGCCAACCCTTCTCAAGCGAAGGGATACCATGCCATCTGTGACAACACTCCCTGTACCCGGGTCCGGGACGATCACCCCTGCTCTTCCCGGGTGGTCCTGATGCTCGGGATCATCGGCGGGACAAGCCTCCTCTTCTCCACCCTCCCGGCCCTGGAGAAGCGCCGGGTTGCCACGCCGTTCGGCAGCGCAGAGCTGCTCTTCGGTAAGGACCTGGTGATGCTGATGCGCCACCAGAACTCCCTGCCCCCGCACCGGATTAACCACCGGGCGAACCTTGCGGCACTGGCGATCGCGGGTGTCACGGAGATCGTGGCCTTCGGATCCTCCGGCTCGCTCAAGCCGAAGTTTGCACCCGGCTCCCTCCTGATCCCCACGGATTACATCAGCATGTCGGACATCCCCTCCATCCACGACCATGCGATCGAGCATGTCCGGCCGGAGTTGTCGGAGGAGCTCGCAAAGAAGCTCGCACATCTCGTCCCTTCTGCACGGTTCGGCGGCGTATATGTCCAGACCCGGGGCCCGCGGATCGAGACGGTCGCGGAAGTAAAGGCACTCGCATGGATTGCGGACGTGGTGGGCATGACCGTTGCCTCGGAAGCGACCCTTGCCTGCGAGCTCGGTATGCAGTTTGCCGCACTCTGTACCATCGAGAACTATGCGAACGGGCTCGGTGACGAAGTCCTGACGTACGAACATATCGTCAGCGTGTCCCGGGAACACCGGCACCGCACGGAAGAGATCGTGAATACCATCATAACACATATGGGATAAGTGGCAGACCATGGCAGAACACGAAATGCAGGAAATTTTTGAGAAGCACCGCTCCCTGATGATCATAAATACCGTTGCAGACGGCAAAAACGTGGATATCTTCATCGATGAGAAGGGGATCCTCCGGGGAATCGGCGAAAACGTGCGTAAGGAGCACCGGGGCGAGGCTGACTTCATCATCGACGGCGATGGTGCGATTGCCCTCCCGGGACTCGTGAACACCCACACCCATGCGGCGATGAGCCTGCTCAGGGGCTATGCCGACGACATGATCCTGCAGGACTGGCTCGCGCAGAAGATCTGGCCGCTCGAAGCGCACCTGACCGCGGGCGATGTGTACTGGGGTACGCGCCTTGCCTGCCTCGAGATGATCCGGACCGGCACCACCGCCTTCAACGATATGTACTTCTTCATGGACGAGGCGGCCCGTGCTGTCGACGAAGCCGGTATCCGGGCGGTGTTGTCGTACGGGTTCATTGATCTTTTCAGCGCAGAGAAGCGCGAGAACGAGTGCAGGGCTACGGAGAAGTTCACGGACCATGTCCGCTCGCTTGGCAATTCCCGGATCACCACGGCCGCCGGCCCCCATGCGATCTACACGGTCTCTCCCGAAGGCCTGCAGTGGTGTGCGGAGTTTGCCCGGGAACAGAAGATCGGGATCCATATCCACCTCTCCGAGACTGAGAAGGAAGTGACCGACTGTATCGCTCAGCATGGGAAACGCCCGGCAGCGCACCTCGAAGCCTGCGGGGTCCTCACGCCAAAGACGGTCGCGGCCCACTGCTGCTGGCTGGACGAGGCGGAGTGCCGGCTCCTCGGGGAGCGGGGCACGACCGCGGCCCACAACCCGGCGTCCAACATGAAGCTTGCCACCAACCGGGCGATGCCGTACCACTGGCTTGCCGGGGCAGGGGCGAATGTCTCGCTCGGCACGGATGGTTGCGCCTCGAACAACAACCTCGATATGTTCGAAGAAGCGAAGATCGCAGCCCTCCTCCAGAAGTTCTTCTGGAACAATCCCGTGCAGCTCCCGGCACCGGAAGCACTCCGCATGGCAACGTCCAACGGTGCAAAAGCGCTCGGGCTCCCCACGGGCACACTGACCGTGGGAGCTCCGGCCGATATTATCCTCGTAACTACCCGTACTGCCTGCAACACCCCGCTGCACAATGCAACATCGAACCTCATCTACTCCTGCAGCGGCGCTGCTGTCGAGACCACCATCTGCAACGGGCGCGTGCTGATGCTTGACCGCGAGATACCCGGTGAAGATGCCGTGCTGGCCGGGGCGGCAGCGGCTGCCCGCGAACTGGTGAAGCGGGCGCAGTCCGCATAACCGACCCTGCCCATGCCACCCTCCGCCGCGTACCGTGCAGGCGCCGTTGCCTGTATTGTCGTCCTCGTCCTCTCCAGCCTGGCGGCTGCCGGGTGCACGGGCATCCCCGGCACTTCTTCCGGCACCACGCACCAGGCTGCAAACGATGGCAGGCTCTCCGTATATTTCCTCGATGTCGGGCAGGGGGACTCAGAGCTCCTCCGGTTCGGTGACAAAACGATCCTGATCGATGCAGGTGAGACTGACCAGGGAGACCGGGTAGTGGCCGACCTGCGGAAAGCAGGAGTCAGCCGGATCGACCTGCTCGTAGCCACGCACCCGCATTCCGACCATATCGGCGGTATGCAGGCAGTCCTCTACGCATTCCCGGTCGGGCAGGTGCTGGATAGTGCACTGCCTTCGACGTCCCCGATCTACCAGCAGTTCCTCAGGACCGTGGACCAGAAGGGGATCACCTATACGGTAGCCGAGCAGGGCCAGACGATCGATGTCGACCCCTCGCTGCGGATCCTCGTCCTCTCGCCCCCGGAAAAACGGTTTGGGGATGACCCGAATACAAATTCCATCGTGCTCCGTGTATCCTACGGGTCGGTGAACTTCCTCTTCACCGGTGACATGGGCGGGGAGGCGGAAGATGCCCTTTTAACATCCGGTTACCCGCTGGACGCACAGATACTCAAGGTGGGCCATCACGGGAGCGAATATTCAAGCTCGGAGGCGTTCCTTGCCCGCGTCCACCCGGAAGCCGGGGTGATCGAAGTCGGGAAGGACAACCCGTACGGCCACCCTCACCAGCCCACGCTCCGGAACCTCGCGAATGCCGGCGTCACGGTCTATCGCACGGACCTTGACGGAACGGTCCTCGTGAGGAGCGACGGGAATGCATACTCCGTGGTGACGGAGAATAACGGGGGGAATATCTGGGTCCCGGCCGGTGCAACAACCCTGGCACCCGTCACCGGTACGGAAGTGACACGGGAAACGATCCCCACGGTGCCCCCCCTGCCGGTACCGTCCCCCCTGCCCACTGCTCCTTCCCTGCCAACAGTCCCTGCCATGCCGGCCGTCCCCTCTCTTCCGACTGTACCGCCTCTCCCGGCGATTCCCTCAAATATCTCCGTTCCCTCCGTCACGCTCCCGCCGGTGCAGCTCGGCAATGCATCGTCGGTTTACATCAGCGCCATACAGTTCAATGCGCCGGGCGATGACCGGCAGAACCTGGACGGGGAATGGGTCCGGCTCGGGAACCGGGGCGAAGGGCCGGTCCTGATCGCCGGCTGGACGCTCTCGGACCGGACCGGTTCGCACCCGTACGTATTCCCTGCCGTTGTGCTGCTCCCCGGCTCTTCCGTTACCGTGTTCACCGGGAGCGGCACCATGAACGACACGGCACTTTACATGGGGGAGACCGTACCGGTGTGGGGAAACAGCGGGGACGAGGCCATACTCAGGGATGGTGCGGGTGTGGTCATTGACCGGAAGACCGGATGAGGACAGGAATGAAAGCGACCATTGACCGGATAGAAGGCGGCATTGCGGTACTGATATCCCTTGAAGATGAAATGGCACGGATACAGGTGCCGGTGAGCGTCCTGCCCGGGGGAAGCCGGGAAGGTGATATCCTCTCGATCACGCTCGAACGTGATGATAAGGCTACAGCTGAGGCAAAGGCAGAGACCGTCTCCCTGATCGGGCGCCTGAAACGGCGCTGACGGGGCCCGCCTCCCCGTTTCCTGGCTGTTTGCTGCCTCCTGCCGCAACTTATTTCATCTTATCACCAGCATACCCACATAGAGCGCTTTGAAGGAGAACATCCCGGTCCCTGATAACCCGCCACGGGAACGCCGGATCAATGGCATTTCCGTGCCGGAAATACCGTTTGGTATCCGCGAGAGTTACTGGAAGGCGGGGCTCGTCATCTTCACCTTCCTGCTGATGTCGGTAACCGTCCTCACGCTGATGGCCGGGGTCCCGCCGGATACCGTGGGTTCCCTGTATGTCATTCCCGCCATCCTCTTTGCCTATTTTTACCGGCGCAGGGGCGTGCTGCTGGTCTATCTTCTCTCCATGTTCTATTTTGCCGTCGTGGTACTGTTCCGGTATCCTTCCGGCAGCGAGATCGTCACTGCAGCGATCCGTTCCGGACTCGATATTGCGGTTGCCCTCATCGTCTCCTTCCTGACCGCCCACCTGATCCGGGAGAAGAGGAAATACCATGCGATCTTCGACAACACCGAAAACGGCGTGCTGCTCATAAGACTGAGTGATAACCGGATCCTGGAGATGAACCAGCGGTTCGCCAGTGCCCTGGGCCTCACCGCAAAAACGGTCGATGGCCTGAGCCTGGGGACGCTCAGCGGGGATCCGGCCCCGCTCACCCGGCTCCTTGACCACCTGGGTTCGCACTGCAGTACCCCGGCAACGGAGATCCTCATGCGGCGGAGTGATGGTTCGGAATGGATTGCCGTTGTCGCGGCCCGGAAGATCGCAGCGGACATCGCGGTCCTGACCTTCATCGATATCACCCAGCGGCTGAACACCGAGAACCTGCTCCAGCAGCTGAACGAGGATGCGAACCTCTACCTCGATATTCTCACGCACGACATCAATAATATCAATACAGCCAGCCTCCATTATGGCCGCCTTCTCCTGGAACGGCCCGATGAAGAGAAGGAGCCGCTCACCTGGAAACTGATCAGTTCCCTGGAAAAAAGCGACGAGATCATCCGGAACGTCTCTACGTTACGGAAACTGCGTGAATCCCCGTCAAAACAGACCCGGTTCCATCTCGCCGATATCATCCGGAAGGAGATTTCAGGATATCCCGATACATGGATTGAATATGACGGCGGGGACTCTGTTGTCACGGCTGACGATATGCTCTCGTCGGTCTTTTCCAACCTTATTGGCAACAGCATCAAGTACGGCGGACCCGTTCCGCATATCACGGTACGGGTCACTCCCGGGGAGAAGGACGTCGTAGTCTCGATCGAGGACCATGGGCACGGCATCCCCGATCAGCTCAAGCCCATCATCTTCGAACGGTTCCAGAGGGGCGATACCACCGTGAGCGGACGGGGACTGGGCCTGTTCATCTGCCGGACCCTCATCGAGCGGTACGGCGGGACCATACGGGCTGAAGATCGCATACCCGGCGATCCTTCGCAGGGTGCCGCAATCCGGTTCACCCTGCCCCGGGAATAGTCGGCCGGATGCCCGTCCGCCGCCCCGATCATAACGGCGGTGTCGGACATAACATCCTGTTCCGATATGTTTTTCCAACCGGCCGATGAGATCGGAATACGATGTCCCATCACGAGGCCTTTGAACACCACGAATCTCCCGTTCACCACGAACATACTGAAGGATCGAAGACCTGCCGGGTCTGTTCCTCTTCCTATTCACACGAACACCATCCCTCCATGTTCGGGATATGCGAAAAGTGCGGGTACAAGATCCTCATCGTTCTTGTCGTCGTGATGGTCGCGATCTCGTATGTCGCATGGTTTGGTGTAGTACTCTGATCGTCCCCGGCCGGATGCGATAACGGCAGCGGGCAGCTATGGTGCCCGGGATCCCCCGCTCCCTGCCCGTGCGGTGACGGTCCGGGGATCATCATGCAGTAAGGATGGAATCCGATGTTTGCCATTGAAGCCCTCTCCCTCTCAAAACAGTTCGGCGATCTGAAGGCACTCTCCCACGTGGACTTCACCGTATCCGAAGGGGAGACCTTCGGGTACCTCGGACCGAACGGTGCAGGCAAGACGACCACGATCAGGATTCTGACCGGCATCACCACTCCCACGGAAGGCACTGCCCGGATCTTCGGGAAGGATATCGTGAAGGAGACGATCGCGGCCCGGAAGCAGATCGGGATCGTGCACGAGACCTCGAACATCTACACGGACCTTACCGCCTGGCAGAACCTGATGTTCACAGCCGAGCTCTACCATGTGCCCCGTGCCCTGCGCGAGAAGCGGGGAAAGGAACTCCTCGAGCTCTTCGGCCTCGCCGAGCGGAAGGATGACAGGACGAACGGGTTCTCGAAAGGGATGAAGCGGAGGCTCACCCTCGCCATGGGGCTCATCAACGACCCCCGGCTCCTCTTCCTGGACGAACCGACCTCCGGGCTTGATGTCCAGAGCAACCTGATCATCCGGGACGTGATCCGGGACCTGAACGACAAGGGCGTGACCGTCTTCCTCACCACCCACAATATCGAGGAGGCGAACCTTGCCTGCGACCGGGTCGCGATCATCAACCGGGGCCGGATCGCCGCGATCGACTCCCCCGAGCGGCTCAAGAAGACGATCCAGAGCGTCCAGTCCGTGGAGGTGGCGTTCGATTCGCAAAAGCCGGTGACCGTGGAGGAGCTGGAGCAGATCCCCACCGTCAGCGAGGTGCTCAAGCAGGGCGACAAGTTCCGGCTGATCACCGAGGACCCCCCCACGGTGATCGAAGGGGTCATGGCCTTTGCCGCGGCCCGGAAGGCACGCGTGATCAGCATTACCACGATGGGACCCAGCCTCGAGGACGTCTTCATCCGGCTCACCGGTCTCGACATCCGGACCAAGGGGGTGAAGACCGTTGACTGAGGTGGCGGATGCCTGCGGGCAGCTCTGCTCGGAACTGAACGCTGCGTGGGCGATAGCGAAGAAGGATATCCTCATCTACTATCTCAAGCCGAACATTATCGTCTCGGGAGCGCTCTTCCCGCTCTTCATGTTCCTCGCGTTCGCGGTGGGCCGGCCGGGGGATCCCTCTGCGCTGATCCCCGGGCTCATCGCGATCACGATCCTCTTCTCCGCATCATCCATCGAACCCGTCTCGATCCCCATAGAGCGGCGGATGAAGACCTTCGACCGGCTCATCTCCGCACCGGTCTCGCTCCACGCGGTCGTTCTCGGCGAGAGCATGAGCGGGTTCCTCTACAGCATCGGCATCGCCTTTGTCCCGCTCCTTGCAGGTATCATCCTCTTCGGGACGCCGATCCTGAACGTCCTGCCGCTCGTGCTCGGCCTGGTCCTCACCTCGTTCTGCTTTGCCACGATGGGCACCCTCTTTGCCGCGTACCCGACCGAGAGCCCCGGGGACATCATGTCGATGCTCAATCTCGTGCGGCTCCCCCTGATCTTCGTCTCCGGCGTCTTCATCCCGCTCGACCAGATCCCCGCAGCCGGCAGGTTCGTCACCTACCTCTCCCCCCTCACGTACGGCAACGACCTGATCCATGCAGCCTATGCCGGTACCACGATCTTCAGCCCGCTCTTCGATGTCGCGATGCTGCTCGTCTTCATCGCCATCTTCCAGTTCGCGGCGAACCGGCTGTACCGGAAGTTCAACGAGTAAACGCCGGATGAAGTCCAAGTCCGGGAATTCCTGCGGGCATCCGCAAAGAAAACCCCGGGGCTCTTTTTTTGGCCCGGCAAAATCCCGGCGTTCATCGATCACCCGGAATATGGTGAGACAGGAATTACCGGACCATGCCGGGAACCGGGGATATATTCATTGCTGTTTCCCGGATAGTCCCGGGTTTTCCCGGCACCCTCCGGCAATACCCTATATACCGATCGCAGATCAAAGAATCTCCGGGAGAATACGGTAATGGCTGAACAGGAAACATTTCCCTGCCAGATCTGCGGGGAACACCGGACGAAGACCGGGCTCGTGAACGGGGAACTGGTTGACGCATCGATAGCGGATCTCATTACAAAGGAGTACCCGGCCTGGTCGCCCGGGGGGTACATCTGCCGGCCGGATCTCAACCGGTTCCGGAAACAGTATGTCCGGGAAGAGGTGGAGAAAGAGAAAGAGAAGTGCGCTTCTCTCGAAGGAACCGTGGACAATGACCTGAATGTAGAGGATCATCTGCCGGGTAATGACAATCTCGAGTACGATGACGAGCTGACCTTTGGGGAACGCCTTGCGGACAGTATAGCCGGTTTTGCCGGCAGCTGGACATTCATCGGCGCATTTGCCGGCGTGATTCTTCTCTGGGTAATCGTGAACTCCTATGTGCTGCTGGCTCGGCCCTTTGACCCCTACCCGTTCATCCTGCTCAACCTTTTCCTCTCCATGCTTGCCGCGGTCCAGGCTCCCGTGATCATCATGAGCCAGAACCGGCAGGAGATCCGGGACCGGCTCCATGCAGACCGCGACTATGAAGTGAGCATCCATACGGACCGCGAGATCCACCTGCTCCACCGGAAGATGGATCACCTCATGGCGAACCAGGGGCAGAAACTCCTGGAGATCCAGCAGATCCAGCTCGACCTGATGGATGAGCTCGCCCGGAAGATATCCTAGGCATACCCCCCCTCTCCCGCGCCTGCTCATCTGCTTCCGCCAAACGTGTCCGACAAAGACCAGCCATATCGAAAAGTCCCCCGGGTGCTACCGTTTAATGAGGTAAACGGAGAATATTTTTTACGATATGGCAGCACCGGTCATGCCCGCTGCCAGGCCTTCCGTGATATGCCATGAAGATCGCCTTTGTCATCTACAACGATGTCACCCTGCTCGATTTCGCCGGTGCTTTTGATCCCCTGACACGGCTGAAGACAATGGGGTTTGTCCCGGACCTCAGCTGGGACATCTGCGCACGGACGGCGACGGTCCGCTCTGCCGAGGGTGCTGAGCTGGTCCCGGCCTGTGTCGGTAACGACCTGTCCGCATACAATTACGTGATCATCCCCGGCGGGGACGGGATAAAAGAGCTTATGCGGGACCCGGCATTCCTCCGCTGGATCTCCGTGGCATCGGAGAAGACGACTGTTGCCGGGGTCTGCGGGGGCGCCCTCCTCCTCGGGGCTGCCGGCCTCCTGCGGGAACGACGGGCGACAACGCACCCGGTCCTGCAGCCGGTGCTGAAAAACTTCGCCCGCGAAGTTTCCACGGACCGGATCGTGGACGAAGGCTGCATCATCACTGCCGGCGGAGTGACTTCGGCGATCGACCTTGGCCTCTATCTTTGCGAAAAGATTGCGGGGATGGATGTGCGGGTGCAGATCCAGAGGCAGATGGATTACCGGCAGTACAATGCTGCCTGATCATCCGCTGTTCTGGCGTTCATAATCAGAAGAACTTCTTCTGTCCCCCGAGGACCGGTTCGAGCCGGTACGTATACAGGTCCGTATAGCCGGTATCGATCGTGAGACTGAACGGTACCCTCTCATGGAACCCGACATGGCCCACCCAGGCATCGGCCGATCCGAACGTATGGCCGTTTCGGTCCGTGAACGTGCCCCGCACCGCGAGATTCTCAAAGGAGCTGGTGCAGATATCGCTCACGTACCCATCCACGGTGATCTGCTGGGACGAACCCGTGTTCGTGCCGTGGGCGGAGTCATTGATCAGGAAGAAACAATCAGCCGGTGATTCCGCGCCTGCCTGCGCAACCCGGGTCTTCGGTGTAACGATCTCGGATGAGGTCATGATACACCCTGACAGCACCAGTGCGGTTATCAGAATAATGGCCAGTGCCAGCTCTCTCATCGAACCTCCCTCCTGCACGGTGTTTCTCTCTCCCGCAACAAATTCTTTCTGCCGGAGAAGGCCGGCATCCGGGCAGGGAGGGTTTTGTGGGAAAAAAAAAGATGATGCTTCTTGGTTCAGGCGGTCTTGATATTGTCTGCTTCCTGGAGGCCGAGCACCTTGATCGATTCTTCCCGCATCTTGAACTTCATGATCTTGCCGGAGATATTGATGGGGAAGTCGTTCACGAACATGACGTACCGCGGGATCTTGTAGTGGGCGATCTTCCCCTTGCAGTAGTCCTTCACGTCCTGTTCGGTCATGGTCTGGCCCTCTTTCATCTTCACCCATGCGCAGAGCTCCTCGCCGTATTTCACATCCGGTACGCCAACCACGTAGACATCCGCGATCTTCTCGTTGTGGTGGAAGAACTCCTCGATCTCCCGCGGGTAGATGTTCTCCCCGCCCCGGATCACCATGTCCTTGAGCCGGCCCACGATCTTGAAGTAGCCCTCTTCGTCCATGGTGGCGAGGTCCCCCGTGTGGTTCCAGTGGTCCTTGTCGAGGGTGGCATGGGTGGCTGACGGGTTGTTGTAATAGCATTTCATGACGCAGTAGCCGCGTGCGCAGATCTCACCGATCTCGCCGTACGGGACGATCTTGCCGGTCTTTGAATCGACGATCTTGAGTTCCGTGTGCGGGAATGCACGCCCGACCGTAGTGACCCGGCGGTCGAGCGGGTCTTCGGTCGTGGTCATCGTGACGCCGGGGCTCGTCTCGGTCTGCCCGTACACGATCACGATCTCGCTCATGTGCATCCGGGTGTTGACCTCCTTCATCACTTCGATGGGGCAGGGCGAACCGGCCATGATGCCGGTCCGGAGGGACCGGAGATCGTATTTCGAAAAGTTCGGGTGCGTGAGCTCGGCAATGAACATGGTCGGGACGCCGTGGAGTGCCGTGCAGCGCTCTTTTTCAACGGTCTTGAGCACCTCCTCGGCATCGAAGGTGGGGGAGGGCAGCACCATCGTCGAGCCGTGGGTGACGCAGGCGAGGTTGGAGAGGACCATGCCGAAGCAGTGGTAGAAGGGGACGGGGATGCAGAGCCGGTCCTTCTCCGAAAATTTCATCCCTTCGCCGATGATGTAGCCGTTGTTGAGGACGTTGTGGTGGGTAAGGACCACGCCCTTGGGGAACCCCGTGGTGCCGCTCGTGTACTGGATGTTGATCGGGTCGTCGAACGAGAGCCCCTCGCCACGCTCCAGGACCTCATCCATGGTGATATCGTCCGCCCGTGCCAGGAAATCCCCCCACGTGTACATGCCGTTGTACGGGATGTCTCCCATGAAGATCGCGTTTTTGAGGAACGGGAACTTCTCGCAGGAGATCCTGCCCGGTTTGGACTCGTAGGCCTCGGGGCAGGCCTCGTAAAACATCCCCACGTAGTCCGAGGTCTTGAACCGGCCCTGGACGATCAGGGTCGAGATCTCGGCCTGCTTGAGCACGTACTCGAACTCGTAGGTGCGGTATGCCGGGTTGATGTTCACCATGATGGCGCCGATCTTCGAGGTCGCGAACTGGACTACCACCCATTCGGCATGGTTCATCGCCCAGATCCCGACCCGGTCGCCCTTCTCCACGCCAAGGCCCATCAGGGCGCGGGCCACCTGGTTCACCCGTTCGGCGAATTCCCGGTACGTCCACCGGAGATCCTGGTGCACGGACACGATCGCTTCGGTCTCCGGGTATTTCGCCGCGATACTGTCGACCATCTCGCTGATGGTCATTCCCAGCAGGGGTACTGCTGATGTCCCGCAAATATAACTGCCCTCAACCATTGCGAAACTATGGGGCAGCGGATAATATATTCATGATGATCCTGATCGGATGTGGTGCACTATGCATCTTTATGGTGCACCAGGACCCCGATCATGGCATGGGACATGCCCGTCGATCCCGGGATATTCCTTTTGCCGGATGCGGACCGGTCCCTTCACACTCCCCTCATAACGCTTGACACCCGGAACCGGGAAGAACAAAACTCTTAAGTTTACACACTGCGATTTTACTGGGTCAGCAGGGAATACCGTCCCGGTTGGCGTATGAGGGGTTGTGGCCTAGCCCGGTATGGCGACGGGCTCCAGCGGTCTTTGCGTTCTCGTGCTCGCAGATGATGAACAATGGGTCTACTGACATAATGGATGATGACCCGTTGGAGCACTGATGCATGTCGGAGAGACCCGTCGATCGTGAGTTCAAATCTCACCAACCCCACGTTTTCTCAAACATATCCTTTCGGGGAATGAGCTCTTTTCAGATTGCGCGATTTGCGTCAAACTATTTTAGAATATTAACAAGTCTGACGCTCTCGGGGCTCCGCCCCGCCGCGTGGGCACCCCCGGTTGTGATGGTGCAGCATTACCTATCTTACAAAAGTGCGGAATTTTTCCGGGTAATACCTCGGCATCGCTAGCGCCCCCGCCCCCTTCAGGGGGCAGGGCTGGCGCAAGGGGGGGAATCATATTACCTCATTGAATTATTCCTGATGAACCATACCAGCCCGATCTTTTATCTTTTCTGCCGGCAATCACTCTTCCATGCAAGCAGACCTGCACCTCGTTGATGCCTTCACGAGCTCCCCCTTCCGCGGGAACACGGCCGGCGTCTGTATCCCGGACGGTCCGGCCGATGCGGCGTGGATGCAGCAGGTGGCCGCCGAGCTGAAGCATTCGGAGACCGCATTCCTCCTTCAGGAGGGTGAGACGTGGAACCTGCGGTGGTTCACCCCGGTAAAGGAAGTGGAGCTCTGCGGCCATGCCACGCTCGCTGCCGCGTTCGTGCTCTTTGAGACCGGCCGGGTTTCACGGGACAAACCGATCATCTTCGAGACACTCTCCGGTACCCTGACTGTCACCGTGGATGGGGAATGGATCAGTATGGACTTCCCGGCACAACCGGCCGCCACGTCCATGGCAATCCCGGGGCTCGGGCAGGCACTCGGTGTCGAGCCGTTGTACACCGGCCGGAACAAGACCGATATCCTGGTGGAACTGCCCCTTGCCGACGATGTCTGCAGCCTGGAGCCCGACATGAATGCCCTCTCCGCCATCCATGCCCGGGGGATCATCGTGACGGCGGCGTCCGATCTCCCGCATTTCGATTTCGTATCCCGGTTCTTTGCACCGTCCGTGGGCGTGCCGGAGGACCCGGTCACCGGCTCGGCCCACTGCTGCCTCGGGCCGTACTGGGGAGAGAAACTGAAGAAGATCGAACTGAACGGGTTCCAGTGCTCGGCCCGGGGCGGGTCCGTGCGGGTCACCCTGCTTGGCGACCGGGTCCTCCTCGGCGGGCATGCGGTCCATGTTTCGTCCGGAAAGCTGCTGGTCTGAACTGGGAGCGACCGGCACATTCATGGTCATGGTGCGGGCAAAGAACGGTTTTTTATCTCCCGCACCGTATAAAAGATTGGGATAACCATGACGAGCGAACGCTACACACGGGGCTGGGAGAAGCTGAAGGAAGTTGACGGCGAGGCCGGGGAGAAGGTCATCGAGAGCTTAAAGGACATCGCCCCCGATCTCGGGCGGTTCACGATCGAGTTCCCGTTCGGCGACATCTACAGCCGTCCCGACCTCGACCTGCGGTCCCGCGAGATCGCGGTCGTCTCGGCGCTGACGGCGCTCGGGAACGCCGCTCCCCAGCTGAAGGTGCACATCCACGGGGCCCTCAACGTCGGGGTGACCCGGAAGGAAGTGGTGGAGCTCATCACGATGATGGCCGTCTATGCCGGGTTCCCGGCAGCGCTCAACGGGATGGCGGCGGCAAAAGAAGTATTTGCCGAGCGGGACCGGAAAGGGCAGTCCTGATCTTCCCTCCTATTTTCCTTTGTTTACGGGAACCTCAAGCCCTTCGAGGGCCGCAGGCAGGCTTTCGAGCACGGTGACCAGCCCCGTGAGGTGCAGGTTCATCACGACCGCACCAACGATCTCGTCCCGCGTGGCACCTGCCGCCCGTGCCATGATTGCATGAGCCTTCACGCCACGGGGGTTCCGTATCGAGGTCTGGATCGCGATATTGATCAGCTGCTTGGTCTTGGGATCGAGGCCGTCCAGGGACTTCTGCACCTCGACCAGGCTGTTGAACCGTTCCGCAAGTGCGGGGCATTCCTGCTGGAAGAGTTCGTAGGCATTCTTCTCCATGGTTTTCACTCCGGTAGTGTACGGATCACGCAGCAGGATGAAAAAAGTATCCCCGTTCTCCTCAGGGGGCCTGATGACCAGCGGTCAGATCGGTGAAAAAAAATTTTCAGTTAACCTCATGGTTAAGCGGGAAGTGGGCCCATGCACTGTCAGCAGATGATCCGCATGCCCCTCAAAACTCTCCTGGACTGCTCACGGTGCCGGAATGTCTCCCGGTGCGATGCCCATATCTCGAAGGGTACGCACAAGCACTGGCAGGGACCTGATCCGTGCGAACTTATCTTTGCCGAGCAGAAGAAGGACTGAACCGGGAGATATCTGTAACGAGCACCCCCCGATCCCGGCGTCTCCTTTGTTTTTCACCCGTGAGGTCCGGACCGTATCTCCGGAATTACGGTCCGGACCGTTCCCGGGACCTGACCGGAGCTCCCCGGCCGCCTTTCCCTGCCCGGCACTTGATAACTTTATCATACAATGCGGGCAGATAATATCACAATACGGAGAGTTCCATGTATTTAGTAGGAGAAGCACTTATTGGCGATGGCGCGGAACTGGCGCATATCGACCTGCTGATGGGCGATAAGGAAGGCCCTGTCGGTGCAGCATTTGCAAATGCCATTTCACAGCTTTCGCAGGGACACACGCCCCTCCTTGCGGTAGTACGCCCGAACCTGCTGACGAAGCCGGTCACGGTCGTTATCCCTAAGGTCACCCTGAAGGACATGCACCAGGTCAACGAGATGTTCGGCCCCGTGCAGGCCGCGGTCGCAAAGGCCGTTGCGGACTGTGTCGAGGAGAACGCGTTTGCCGGCATCGACATCGAGAGTACCGTCATCCTGGTCTCGGCGTTCGTCCACCCTGAAGCAAAGGACTACAACCGGATCTACCGGTACAACTATGGCGCGACAAAGCTTGCCCTCCACCGTGCAATGGACAAGTTCCCGGACACGAAGACGCTCGTGTACGAGAAAGACCGGGCCGCCCACGGAATCATGGGTTTCAAGGTCCAGCGCCTCTGGGACCCGCCGTACCTCCAGGTGGCAATGGACCTCGTGGACATGAACAAGGTCGCCCAGGTCTTAAAGGAAGTGCCGCAGAATGACCACGTGATCATCGAGGCCGGCACCCCGCTGATCAAGAAGTTCGGCCTCTCCGTCATCGGCGAGATCCGCAAGCTCCGCCCGAACGCCTTCATCATCGCGGACCTGAAGATCCTCGACACCGGCAACCTCGAGGCCCGCATGGCAGCCGATGCAACCGCCGACGCGGTCGTCGTCTCCGGCCTTGCCCCGAACTCGACCATCGAGAAGGCAATCTCCGAGGCCCGCAAGGTGGGCATCTACTCGATCGTGGACATGCTCAACGTGCAGGCACCCGCGAAACTGATCGCGAGCCTCAAGGTCAAGCCCGACATCGTGGAACTCCACCGTGCAATCGACGTCGAGGAGAGCGCCCATGCCTGGGGAGATATCCCCGCAATCAAGAAAGCGGCAGGCCAGAAGCTGCTCGTCGCAACCGCAGGCGGCATCCGTGTCGACGTAGTGAAGGACGCCCTCAAGGCAGGCGCCGACATCCTCGTGGTCGGCCGTGCGATCACCGCCTCGAAAGACATCGAGCATGCAGCTGACGAGTTCCTCGACCAGCTCAACCGGGACGAGATCGACCAGTTCAGGGTTATGACTGACTTTTAAGTCGGTCAGAATATTTTTTTAACATTTTTAACAACCAGATTCACCGGTTACAAATCCTGAAAAAAGGTTGTTGATTTTTTTATCCTTTCACGTGTCTCATTCCTGGGATGTCAGTCCCGGCGGTTACCCGGGTCCCCTCCCCCGCAGGAGGGCGGGGAAGACCCTGATATTTCTTAGCCGGCATGCGGTGGACTCATCCCCTCCGCCGCCAATCACGGCACTGCAGTGATCGCCGGTGGCTGCCAGCCCGTGCCGTCGAGGATGCCGGGAACCGCGGACGGTGAGGGGCCCAGGATCCGCCACATGACCTCGAATCCCTGCCCGGCGGAAGGGGTCGGGAGCCAGTTGGCGAGCTTTTTCGGGTCGGTGGGCTGCGTGGCCTGGAGGTAGAAGTCCACCGAACCGTCCGGGTTGACGGTCTGGGCGGAGGTGTCGCTGAACTGGTACCGGTTGATCGGGTTTGGGACCATCTGCCCCTGGAGGTTGTAGACGGTCAGGGTCCAGCTCTCGGACGCGGGCGGGGCGGAGGCCATGTGCAGGACATAGCTGGTTGATCCGCTGAGCGGCTTCCTGTCATGGTCCGCCCAGCTGAGGGCATAGATCGCCTGGTCGGGAGTGAAGGCACCAAGACCGACCTGGCTGATGACCGCACGCAGCGGGTAATTGGTCCCGTACTGCCCGAAGCCTCCCAGCAGGTAGCCGTTGTGCTTCCCGAAACTTTCGAGGAACTGGGAGCCGGTGTCGTTTCTGATCTGCCCGGGACCGGCGGCCAGGGCGTCTTCCATGCCCCGGATGGTGTCTTTGCTCAGGTGTGTGTTCTGTGAGGGATGCAGTCCGGGTCCGACTCCGATCTCTGCGAACCGGGCCAGGGCGGACTGGTCAGCAGCCGGCGGGGGGAAGAGTGCCAGCTGGTCCCCGATCATATCATAAAACGCGAGCCCGGCCGGCATCGTGGCGACTCTGACGTTGGTATTGGGACTGGTCGCGTTTATAGGCCGGTATTCCGTGCCGTACTTGCTGAGAGGTGTTAAAGTGTAACCGTCCTGGATACGGGTGACGTTCGGGACATCGCCGCTCCCTTTGAGCTGGGTGGACCCGATGATCCAGATCCGGCTGTAGTTGACATCGATCCGGTGAGTACCTGCCGGGATCGGCACCGCTTGCTGGCCGGGGCCTGCGATGACGTAATCGCCCGGCACGGTCTGGCTCGCGCTGCCGAAGTTCATGGGATTATTGGTGTAGGGGTCGATCAGAGCGAGGACAAAGAAGTGGTCCTTAACCTCCGGCACGTGGAGAACCTGCGGCTCTTTGCTGAGATCGAGCCATGCGATCGACGAGAGCGAATTCGCTCCCGGCGCCACGACCGCTGTGCTTCCCGGGTTGTTGAGGGAGCGTACGTTGTTGAACTGGTTGACCGGGCCGAACGCACCTTGCGAGACATCGACGCTGGTCATGGTTGCAAACGTGGTGTTCGTCACGAGCAGGGGCAGGCCGTAGGTATAGGCTTCGAGCCCGGTTGCGTAGCCTTTGTTGTAGTCGGCTTGTGAACCGGATGACATGCAGGCCGCTGCCAGCAACGCAGCCGTTACCAGTACCGCACAAATACCCATAAACACCCGTTTTTGCGTAATCGCTCCGCTCATCATACACGGACAATGACATTTTGCTTTTGTTAAAGGTTTGTTTTGGGGATGGGATTCTTCCGGGATAAGAACGATGATGTTCGACTCCTTCGAGGGCAGGGGGCGGTATTATCGTGGTCGGCCGTGCTTTACTCCCTTGAAGGACATCGGGCTTGCTGCGGACAAGTTCCCGGGCCAGCTCAACCGGGAAGAGATCGGGCGGGACAGGGTTATGACGGATTTCTGATGAAGTCTGGATGGATACTTTTTTTAATAAGCCTATTTTCAAGGTGAGTTGATTCACTCAATTTAAGATGAGTAGTTGTTATATCTATCAAAATCAATTCAGAATTTGTATTAACATGGATATTTCTGAAGTTGATAAAATTTTTAATGAATTACAACAGAAAACGGAACAGATTTATCCAATATCTCCCGAAAGAAAATTAAAACCATTATCAAAATTCAATTTTTGGGCTGACCCATTTTTTGTTCTGACTTATCCTATACCAAAAAAAATACACCCCCCCTATTACGATTATAGTAATAATCCTAACATTTTTTTTGATACAAAAATTGTAGAATTTTTAGATGAAACACAGTTGAAAATTATTCTTCTTCATGAAGAAGGACATAAGAGATATTTTTTAAATAAACTAACATGGGATGATAAACAAATCGAACCATTACGTTTACCCTATAAACATGATGGAATGATTATGGAACGCGAAATAAATTCAGACAAATATGCTGTAAAAATCTTTTCAAAATTATACTCAAATTTTGATTCCATAAAAATAATCGAAATTTGGCAAGATGCACTGGATGTCATTCTAACGTACATGAAAAAAAAGTGGATTTATCGAATAAATAGAAGTAATAATTTTCAAGAATCTTATGATGAAAGATTAAAAAATATTCAGAAGTTTTGTGAAGAGGACCTTCATAGATAATAACATTATTTTTCTTCAAATTTTAATTTCGGATTTTTGCAAATAACATATTCTTTGTCAATCCCGCACTCATAATTTGCGGACGGATGTCGTAAACTAAATGTAATAAAGATCATTTTTTACCGATTTTTTTCTTAGAATGAGATAAAACCCGGGAACCCCTGAAGAAACAGTACCCTTATTTCTATACAATTGCGATTCCACCCCCCGCCCGATGGCGGTCGCCGCGACGCCTCGTCGGGTCGCGGCTGGGCAAGGCAAGGATCAGGGTAAGTGAGTAGCGCAAAACCCGCCAGGCGTTTTGCGCGTATGGCATCGCTCCAAATCACAATCCCGGATTCCCGTAAGAACGGTGACACTTCAACATGTTCGGCAATAATTTTCCGGACCGCAAGCCCCATAACCCCCAAATTCCAGAAATATAATAATGGCCCGGGGAAAAAAACCAACAGCCGCGATCGATGAAGCAAAAAAATTCGCGGAGCGGATGGGATACCGGTGGCAGGAGAATACGCGCCCGGACGTTGCGTACGATCTCTTCCTCTTCAAGAAAGATTCCGCCCGGATCGTAAAAGTCCGGACAACCCGGCACCGGATCGAACCGAACACGTACTATGAAAAATTCCTGCCGGACGAACTCCGCGAGGTCCGGGCGCTCCCGTTCCCGGACTGGCTGCCCCGCGAGATCTGGCTCCGCACCCAGCACGAGCGGACCTGGCGCCGGCTCCTCATCCACGAAATCTCCGTGGGCGAGCTCGAATGGTGGGGACCGGACAATTACACGAACCCGTATGCCCGGTGAGATGGCCCGGCTCCCCTGCGGGATGGACCTCCCTTTTGTATAGGGGTCAGGCAGGGGACTGTAAGTCTCTGTGATCTACTCTACGACGGAGAGTTTCCGGGCCAAAATTCCCAAAAAATTCGGCACTGGAAATGGTGCCAACGCCCGGCAAAATTCCTCGTTAAAATCGTTTTTTCGGGAAATTGTTTATTTTAACGAGGAACAGACCGTGCTCTTTAGCGGGCGGAGAAATTGCGCAAAAATCACGTGATCTGCAGCCCGTCCTTGACCCCGATACTCTCCGGTGTGCGATTATGGCCGGAAAATAAAGGGGGTTCCCGGAGGGGGTGAAAAAACCGGTTTTTCCCCGGAACTGCCGTGAAGTGCCATAAGAGATTCACCGTCGGTGCCGGAAGGGTATCCGGGAGGCGGGATACGGTTTCCGATCCCCTTCCCAGGCACTTCATCGGTCACTGATCGTGATTGGGAGTACTATTCCTGGCTTCGCGACCGGGGTAACGCCGACCGGTATCATGATAATTTTTGTCATCGGCGGAAGAGGATAAGAAGAAGGAGTTCCTTCGGGTAATTGTCGGGGGAATCCCGGCAATGAGGATAAGAGAATGACACAGGTAACCAAACTGGCACGGGTGCTGGCAGTAATTGTCGGCGTGATTGCAATCGTCTTATCGTTCGTGAGATTCTTCCCCCTGTCCAATGACGGACTGGTAATCGCCGCGTTCCTGACACTCTGGGGACTCGATGCATTGATCTAAAATCCACTACATTTCTCCTATTTTCCGGACAATTGCCGGCGCCATTCCGTTCCTGCAGCACGTACGGCATCGCTTTCCTGCTGGTGAAAAAAGGAGGATACTGCGGTATCCGCTGCCAGACATCCCTGACCGGAGGCCTTATGATCCGCCGACAGGATTTACAATGCACCTGTCTGCGCAGTACTTGTGGGGATGGTTTTCCGCGAGGCATTTATCCATGCAGGGATTATCGGAGTTTGTCGGCGGGGTGGATGCCGTCTGCCGGGGCAGTTCCACCGCGTAATACCAGGCTCCGCCAACAGCGATCCCGAAGACCGCAAGGATCACGATCATGATGACCAGGGATTTGAGTGCATCCGTCATGCAGGAGAGGTCAGGCAGGATAATTTATAGAGATTCGTATTTCTTCGCGGGGAAATGTACGGGCAGGACTCCTGTGAGCCTCTTTCCTCAATCTGTTCTCTCCGTTTTTATCTTAGCATCAGTTTAAGCACTCGCTCGTACCATGTGGGGTTATGCTTGAGGAGTTCTGTGAAGGAAACCACTGCGACCAGTACATCCATTCTGCCGGTGGATCGTTTGCCCAGTGTCTCATGGTCCAGAGGGAATTATCCCGGGTCGGGACCTGCCCGCTCCGGTATGGGCCGGTTGTGGCGAAGGCGGTGCCGGTGGTTGTTGCTCATTCGCCCGGTGTGGCCAGGGCCGGGCCGGAAAGGAAGAAGGGATTTCACGACCGGGCGAGATGAGGCGGGGTTTTCCGGAAAGATATCCTGCCAGAGTAATCCAGGCAATCAGGAAGATCTGGTAAGTGAGTAGCGCAAAACCCGATAGGCGTTTTGCGCGTTGGGCATCGCGTTTCGAGAAAGTTTTGTTGAATCTCCTGTAGTGATTCTTCCCACCACCTGATGGCGGTCGCCGCGACGCCTCGTCGGGTCGCGGCTGGGCAAGGGCCGGGATTCTTACTGAAAACGATCATCTGGTATCGCCCCAATCCCACCCTTTATCTCCCCCACCCGCCCTATCCTCCCCCATGGAACAACCGATCACCTACTTCGAATCCCTCAGCCCGGACAACACCGACACCACCTTTCGGCTCGCACAGAAGAGAGCGAAAGAGCTGAAAATAAAGAAAATAGTCATTGCATCAACCACCGGCGCCACAGCAAAAAAGGCGATGGACTTTTTCAAAAACGACGGCATCCAGATCATCGTGATCCCGCACCAGTGGGACTTCCACCGCGAGATGAATCCCTTCCCGAAGGAGCTGGCGGCCACGCTGCGGAACGCGGGGCATGTTGTGCACTTCGGGACTATGCTCTTCCATACCGCAGACCTGTTCGAGTCGCAGGTGCCGGTCGTGATGGCGAACCTGCTCCGGTGCTTCTGCCAGGGGTTCAAGGTCTGCTTCGAGTGCGTGCTGATGGCGACCGATGCGGGTCACGTGATGAGCGGCGAGAAGATCATCGCGATCGCGGGGACGGGACGGGGCTCGGACACGGCGCTCGTGCTGCAGGCCGCGTCCTCGCAGCACCTGAAGAAACTCCGGGTGAACGAGATCCTCTGCAAGCCGCTGAACCCGCTGAACATCGAGGAGGTCCACGCGAAGATGGCAAAGGAACTGGCATCATAATTTTTTCTGAACGTGGACTTCCGGCCCGGAGCCCGCCACATTTTTGTACCCATGCGACCCCCCCCGTCACCCCTTTTCGTGACATCACCCGGATCTCCGTCGTAAATCCGGCATTTTTTTGCCCGTGATCCGGACAGTCCTTGGGGGGGTCGCGTGGGTACAAACTGTTCCGGAACGGCCGGGCACGCTGCTGTACGGGATCCCAAAGAGCCATCCGATCGTGACATTTGCCGACGGAACTCATAAGGAAACCCGGTCCCGCCGCCATCATGTTCCGATCCCGCCCGGCCGGGACTTTGTACCCGCGTGACCCCCCCTCACCCCCGTGCCCGCGATCGAACGGGACGTGACCACCCCCTCCCCTTTTATTACCTGCACCTCCAAGCTTTACAGAAGTAGATCTTCATGACAATCCCCCCGGTTGACATTCTCATCTTCCTCCTCTGGGCCGGTTTCTTCGCCTACTGGTGGATCACGGCACTGCTGAACCGGACGCCCTTCAAGCGGGTGTCGTCGCAGTTCAGTGTCCTCACCCTCATGGCGGTTCCGATCGCGATCCTCTTTGCGGCTGCCACCCTGCTGGCCCCGGACCTCATCACGTTCCGGGTGCTCCCCGACATCCTCCCGGTCGCCATCACCGGCCTGGCTGTCACGGCCGCCGGCATTGCCTTTGCCGTCTGGGCACGGCTTCACCTCGGGAAGAACTGGAGCGCCCGGCCTGCCGTCCACGAGCACCACACGCTCATCCGCACCGGCCCGTACGCGATCGTACGTCACCCGATCTATACCGGGATCCTCACCGGCATGCTCGGCACGGCGATCGCGAATGGCATTGCGTTCGCGTTCATTATCCTCTGTGTCGTCATCATCGTGTTAATCGTGAAGCTCCGGATGGAGGAGCAGTTCATGATCGGGGAGTTCGGCGAGGAATACGAGCGGTACCGGCGCGAGGTGAAAGCGCTCGTGCCGTGGGTGGTGTGAGCGGACAAGTATACGAACCCGTATACCCGTTGAGGGGCATGCCGTTTCAGATCACGGCTGCCATGCGTGTGCTGATCTTCGGGAGCAGGTAGGACAGCCGGCCCAGGGTCGACTTCGTGTCCGTGATGATGGCTATGAGTTCGTCCTCGGAAACCCGGGTGATGATGATGGCACCGGCCCGGTATTCGAATACGATCTGCTGGACAGCTCCCATCTGCATCGAGGTACCGATGCGGGAAAAAAATTTCAATGCACAGGATCCGAGTGCAGCCAGTGCTTCCGTATCTGCCGGATCGTTCTGCACGCTCTCGATCAAAAACCCGTCGCGTGCAATCAGTGCCGCCGATGTCACGCCATCAATAAGCAGGAATTCTTTAAGAATCTCTTTCAGCATAGGTTTCTCCCGGTAAGAACCGGGGTCGGTGATGCCCGGAATTCCCCTGTTTTACGATATTCACTCTTTACATCCGCTGGTATTTACATTGTCTGACCAGAGGGCTCTATATGAGTATGGAGTCCGGCTGATAGTGCACCGCTCGTCTTCAATTGCGAGCGGTTCCTGTACGACGAGTATATTGTTGTGATCCCGGTCGCGTTTGTCCTCGTCTGCACGGTGCCGGGGCGCAGGCCGGCACCGCAATACTTTTTCATATTCTTTATAATCTCTCCGGAAAATGTACCGGTATGAAATTGCCGGCATGGCTGAACCGGACGGTGGCAGGTGCAGGGCTCGCAAGTTTCTTTGGCGATCTCGGGTACGAATCGGTGACCGTCCTCCTCCCCTCGTTCCTGATCCTGCTTGGTGCACCGGTTTATGCCCTTGGGATCATCGAAGGGTTCAGCGACGGGGCGTCCAGTTTCGTCAAGTTATTCTCCGGATATTTCGCGGACAAGCTCGGGAAGCGGCGGGAGTTTGCGCTCTGGGGCTCGGTCGCGACCGCCGTCTTCCCCGCGATCATCGCGGTCGCAGGCTCGTGGTTTGTCGTGCTTGCAGGCCGGCTCGTCGGCTGGATCGGCAAGGGGATCCGGAGCCCCTCACGGGATGCGATCCTCTCGAAGTCGGTGGAGAAGAAGGACCTCGGCAAGGCCTTCGGGTTCCACCGGGCGGGCGATACCCTCGGCGCAATCGCCGGGCCGGCCCTGGCGCTCGTGCTCGTGGCATCGATGGGCATCCGGGAGCTCCTCTGGCTCGCGGTCATACCGGGGTTCCTTGCGCTCATCGCCATCTGGCTCTTCCTCCGCGAGCGGGACACCGCCCCGCACCCGCGGCCCCGGCCGCTCGTCGCGTCCCTGCAGGGACTCCCGTCGCGGTTCCGGCTCTTCCTCTCCGCGGTGCTGGTCTTCGGGATCGCGGACTTCTCCCACACCCTGCTGATCGCCTTTGCGATCGCCAGCCTCACCCCCTCCCTCGGCTTCGCCACGGCGACCGCGGCGGGCGCGGGCCTCTACCTGGTCCGGAACATCGTGTATGCCGCCGCCTCGTACCCGTTCGGGCTGCTCGGCGACCGGGTCGGGCGGAGGCCGATGCTCGTCATCGGCTATGCCATAGCGGTCGCAACGTTCATAGGGTTCGTCATCGCCCCGGTGAATCTCTTCGCATACGCGCTCCTCTTCGGCATGTGCGGCCTCTTCATCGCGGCCGAGGACACGCTCGAAGGCGCCCTTGCCGGGGAGATGGTGGAAGAGGAGTCCCGGGCCCTCGGTTTCGGGGCCCTCGCCACCATGAACGGGGTCGGCGACCTCGTCTCCAGCGTCATGATCGGGTTCATCTGGGCGTTCGTCGGGTACAGCGCCGGGTTCATCGTCGCTGCCATCATCGCCGCTGCGGGGACGCTGTTGCTCATCTGGACCACCCGCAACCCGAACGGTGCCGGGCGATTGCCGGCGTAATGTGCGGTACCGTTCACGATCGGGGTCGCGGGGTAAAGGGATCCGGGACCAGCCCGGTACATTGCCTGCGCCCAGGAGGCATCATCCTGTCCCGGGCTCACTCCCCTTCCTGGATCCCGTCAGACCATGACTTAAGAATATCAAAGTCACGCTTCCTTGTTGCCCTGCTCAGGGCCTGTGCCCGGCTCAGCATCCGCTGCTGGACAAAATCATATTCGCAGAGAATTTTCGTAGTGCGGAGCAGGGTGGCCCGGATCGGGTGGTGCCGGTAGACGACCGCCTCCTGGTTCCGGAAATGCCATTTGATCCTCTGGAACGTGAGCCAGTCGAGTTTCATGGCGAGCGTTGCATGGAACCGGAACTCTTCGGCAGAGTCCAGGTCATAGTCCCGTAATGTACAGTACGGGGCGATTGCCCGGGAGAGCTCATAGCGGAACTGTTTCAGGTTCTCGTCCGGTGTGATGCTGACATAGACGACCCGGGTATCGTCAAAAAACCCGTATCCCCCCAGCTCGTATTTCGGTGTCGCCGTCTGGCCCGAGCAGACCCGGGTGAAATCCGCCACCAGCCGCTCTTCATCGTCGGTCGAGAACGGCCCGGCCAGGGTGATATGCGGGACCACCAGTTTTTCCCCGGGATTGAATTTTTCCTGCAGCTGATCGCTTAACCTGCGGATCTGCTGCTTTACCGAACCCATCATGCGGATATCAATCAGATAGCGGGTCATGCATCCTCACTTCCTGTACGACCGGCCGGAAACCCCGGTACTGGTTCAGGTAATCTTCCGGAGCACAAGTAATTATTCTGTTCTGCATCTCCGGCACGGGCTTCCCCGGAGCCCTGAAGACTCCGGCCCTGCACCGGCACGATACGATAGTTCTTTACTGATCCCAAACCTTGGGTTCATTGACAAAAAATGTGTACCTGCCCGTCCGCCCGGCTCCTGAAACTGTTCGTACTGCTCTGCATCCTGGTACCGGCCGTGCAGGCGATCGATCCGCTCTGGACCGTACCGGCATCCCCTGGTGTGGAATTATCCACCGTTGCCCTGTCGGACGACGGCTCGACCATCATTGCCGGAGGGAGCCAGCTGATGGCCCTCAATCCCGATGGCACGAAACTCTGGACCGGCTGGTCGGGGACCGCGATCGACATGAGCCGGGATGGACGGTACATTGTAACTTCCCAGGGCCAGACCGTACGCCTCTTCAACCGCCAGGGGATCATGCTGTGGGACCAGCCCCTCGGGGCTGCCGTCACTGATGTCTCCATCTCGCCGGATGGGCAGATCATTGCCGCCGGCGGCGGGAGTTACGTACAGTCCTGGTACAATTCCGGTTCCGGTCTCGGCAGGAACGCGACCGAGGCCGTGCGTGATATCAGGCTGTCCCCGGTAAAAGACCAGATCATTGTCACTACGGAAAAGGCGGTACGCAGCTTCAACCTGAGCTATGTGCCGAACTGGTACGACGATACCATCAGTCCCGGGATCGTGGCGATATCCGGTGACGGCACCGGCATCGTGATCCCGAACGGCAACCGCGTCAGGATGTATCACGGAAGCGGTACGCTCCTCTGGGACCGGTCGTTTTCCGGGGGAAGTATCATCTCCCTGGCCTACTCTTCGGACGGATCGACGATTGTCGCCGGCCGCGACGATGGCACGGTCCTTGCCATTGACGGGAACGGGAACCTTCTCTTTACCGCAAAGGCAGGGGCCTGGGCAACCAGCGTGGGGGTATCCGATAACGGCTCCACCATCGCCACCGGCAGCATCGATAACCACATCCGCCTGTTCGACCGGCAGGGCACGCTGCTCGGGGATTATACTACCCGGAGCCCGGTCAAATCCCGTTCGGTTGCCGTGAGCGGGGATGGATCCCTGATCGTGGCCGTAGATCTTTCTGAGGTGTACGGGTTTTCCCGGCCCGGCTCAGGCCCTGCGGTCCCGTCGCCGGTTCCCGGGGTGATCAGAAACGTTTCATCCGCCCACGGTCCCGGTAATCCCGCACCTGCCCCCTCCCTCCCGGCGGTGCCTGTCACGGCGCCTTCCGGGAATGTGACGGTACCGGCAGCAGGTACGACCCCCTCATCAGGACTCCCATGGATCCTCACCGTGGTGCCCCTGGCACTCGTCCTCCTGGCACGAAAACGCGGGAGCCGGATCCTGAACCAATGACTCTCTGGTTACGGTGATGCATGAGAAAAGGGATCCGGCTGGTGCACCCGGGCGATCCCGGTCCGGCACCGATCCAAAATGATTTTTAAAACATTTTTCCGGCTGTGCCTGCGTATCAGCCCGTCTTCCCGGTAAGGGTCCGGAGCGCATAATACCCGAATCCCAGGAAGAGTGCGAGGCCGATAATGACCAGTGTCCAGTCACCGCTGCCGGGAAAAATTCCCCACAGTACCATGAGAAGGCCGACCAGGGCCGGGAGACAGTAACTTCCCGCATCCACCAGTCTTCCCGCGTAAGAAACCGTGCCTTCCTTCGTATCCGGGTTATCCATCTGTACCGGTAGGATATACCGGTTATAATTCATATCGGGGCACTTACGGCGGGATCACCGGTGATCCTCCCGGCTCTTTTGTCCGGACCGGCTTTGCCGGCAGTTACGGGACGAACCGGATGCCGGGATAGACTTTACCCCGGAAACCGTCGCTTGCAATCTCGAGGCCGAACCTGTCCGTGATGACACTGCGTAACTCTTCTTCCCCGATCAGTCTCGGGAACCCGGCAGTGAGGCGACGGAATGAACGGACCCATTCGCTCCAGAGCAGCATGCACTGGACATCGCAGATCCCGTCCGGCTGCACGTGGCGCGCCAGGAACTCGTCGAAGATCCTGAGCTCGGTCCCCTCCTCAGGGCTGATCCCGAACCCGGCCAGAGGGAACTGTCCGTCAGGCAGGTCCGGTATACCGATCCCTGTCGCGTCCATGAAGGCCGCAGGGCCCCCTCCCCCCGCACCTGCGGGTCTGCCCGTGGTCCGGCGGGGTTGTCCGGGCCGGGGTCTCCTCAATGCGATACAGGTACCTGGTTGCAGCATGGTGGACATGGTGAATCGCCAAGCGAAGCATGTGGAGCAGGGGTTTAAAGTCAGTTACCTGAAAAGCAAAAAATGAAACATCTTTTGAAACGAAAACAGGGATCGCCCCTTCAGCTAACCTGCCGGTTCAACGCATACCCGCACCAGGCTAATCGGGAGAGCCCGGTCATTCTGGCAATATATATGCGTCTCCCCCCGATGCTGGTATGCACGATGGGAACGGTGAAAACGATTCCCTTCCAAGGTATGCAGTGCAGGACTGATCCATAATGCGAAAACGAAATTACCTGATTCCCCTGGTCTTCATCGTCATGATGGCATTTGCCATCCCGGTATTTGCCGCAGCAGACGATGCACAGGCCACGGTGACGCCGACAGACACGATTACCCCTGTTGATACGGTCACGACCGTGGATACCGCCGCAGCAGATACCACCGCAGCAGATACCACCGCAACAGATACCATTGCGACCACGGATGCCGTGAGCCCCGTGGATACGGTTACCCCGGCCCCCGCGCCGGGCTTCGATCCGCTGGGATCGCTGGCCGGGATCTTCGGGCTCCGGCACGACATCCGCAATGACCGGGCGGCAGACGCGAACCTGACGGAGGGTATCCGGGACAACCGGCAGACCATCCACCAGAACTGGTGGGATAACTACAACATCTTCGGGAGCATCCTGGGCAACCGGGAGCAGGTCCGGAATGATCAGGCGCTCGATCTCGCGAACCGGACCGCGGATAACGGGCTCCGGCAGGAGATCCACACCGACCGCGTGGACATTCACCAGAACCCGGGTAACGCGAGCATCTACCGTGCGGACATCAACGCGAGCAGGAGCGACATAAGAGACAACCGGGAGAACATCGTCCTCAACCATGAGAATATAAAGGACGAGCGGAACGCATCGCAGCAGGACCGTGCAACGATCCGGGAGACGAGGGTGGCAGATATCCAGCTCCGGCAGACCAACAACGCCTCCTGGCAGGAAGTCCGCCAGAACCACGAGGATATCCGGACCGACCGGCAGGATATCCGGAACGATCGCGGGGCAAAGGGCTCCGCCCAATAGACTTTTTTTTCTTGCCCGGTAGAAAACCCCTATTTTACATGGTCTCGTTGTTCGATAGGGAATTGCGAGGGTGACCCCCTCACTCCTCCAGTGGGGAAGGCAGCCCAAGGGGAGCTGCCCCCTTGACCCCCGATTATTTCAGAGGTTTTAGATCAACCTTCTGAGAGACTATCGCATCTGGGGGATGCCCGAGCGGCGGGGGTGAAAGCATGAAGTGCTGGAACCCCCAAGAGCGATTATTTGTTTATCGTAACAGGATTTCTTCAGAGCATTTTTTTTAACTTTTTCGCCATCCGGCTCACCGCCGTCTTCCCGGCGTTTCACGTACCCCCTCACTTGCCGCGCCGGCAGGGCATCCGGCGATGGTGCCCGTGTTCCTGCAGAGATATCCTTAAACTCCTCACGTGCAAATCTCCACCCGGAGAATACCATGGACAAGATCAAGATCGGCCCGATGCCGTACATGAGTGTCATGCCCACCGTCCTCGTGGGCGCGAACGTGAAGGGAAAGGCAAATTACATGACCGCCGCATGGGCCACCACCGCCTGCATGGCGCCGCCGATGGTCTGCGTTGCCATCAACAAGGCCCGGTACACGGCAAAAGGTATTGAGGAGAACAAGACCTTCAGCCTGAACATCCCCTCTGCAAAGTCCGTTGTCGAGACCGACCACTGCGGTCTCGTATCCGGTGCCACCGGGGACAAGTCGAAGGTCTTCACCTCGTTCTATGGCACGCTGAAGACTGCGCCGCTGGCAAAGGAATGCCCGGTCAATATCGAGTGCAGGCTCTTCAAGGAAGTCGACTGCGGGAGCCACCTGCTGTATATCGGCGAAGTTGTCGAGATCCACGCCGACAACGCGTGTCTTACGGACGGAAAGCCGGATGTCGCGAAGATCCACCCGATCGTGTACTCCCAGGCTACGTACTTCGATATCGGAAAAGAGGTCGACAAGGCATTCTCGGCAGGAAAGAAGTATACGAAGAAGTAGGACCGGTTCTCCTTCAGGAGACACCGGACTTTTTTTAAAACCTGAAGAAAAAGGTGAAGACCCTTTCCTAGGACTTCACTTCCAGGTCCATCTCGATGCCGCCGATCGCCCCGAGCACGATATTATACACAAAGGCGCCGATCGCACCGCTGATGAACCCGCCGATTCCCCCGAAGATGATCATCATTACCAGGCCGACGAGACCCGCCCCGATCCCGAGCCCCTGAGAACCCATCGCCGATGCCATTCCCCCGACGCCAGTGGCAAGGAAGATCCCCATTACAAATCCCCAGACAAGGCCGATAACGCCGCAAAACTTCGCTACGCTCAGCACGCCGAACTGTTTGATCATGTATGCAGTAGTTGCCATGACACACCGACTCCTGTGACAAAGAAAGGATCTTTTTGCCGGAGCATAAACGCTTCGGGAAACGCCTTCATCCCGGCTCCGCCGTACCCGTGTCCTCTCATTTTTATCCCTTCCCGCCCCATACTTCAGTGCAATGGTCCTTCCTCTTGTTCTGGACATCATCCTGCATTTCGACAAGTACCTTCCCGTGATCCTGAACCAGTACGGGACCTGGACGTACGTGATACTCTTTCTCATCCTCTTCTGCGAGACCGGGCTCGTTGTCACCCCATACCTCCCGGGCGACTCGCTCCTCTTCATTGCCGGCACCCTCGCAGGGGCAGGCTACCTGGACGTATGGGTCCTGCTCGGTGTCCTGATCCTGGCGGCGATCCTTGGCGACACGGTCAACTACTGGATCGGGCACAGTTTCGAGATGCGGGTGCTCGAATGGCGCTTCTCTCTTGTCAGGAAAGAGCATCTGGACGAGACGCACGCATATTTCACGAAATACGGGGGTTTCACCATCGTGATCGCGCGGTTCATCCCCTTCATCAGGACCTTCGCTCCGTTCCTCGCCGGCATAGGCGAGATGCCCTACCCGAAATTCCTCTTGTACAACATCATCGGGGGGATCGCATGGGTCGCCCTCTTCCTGTCCGTGGGTTTCCTCTTCGGTAACCTGCCGGTGGTCCAGGATAATTTTTCCCTGATCGTCTACGCCATCATCGCTGCCTCGATGATCGCCTGCGCAGGAATGCTCGTGAAGTGCTTCCGGTCCGGCCGGGGAAAAGGCCAGTCTGAATAAATATCCTGCCGGGATGCCTCCCGGCATGGTCCTCTTTTCCGGCCACATGCCCCCCGCATGCCCCCGCCTTTCTGGCAGTATTCCCTTCCGGCGGGGGATGTCCTCATCGGATATGTTCAATAGCAGGCACCTGCATAACTCCCCTGCATGAAGATATGCACGGTTCCTCAGGGGGGCGGACAGCGATGGTAAACAAAGGCTGGCAGTTGCGGATGAAACGCCTGGTCGAACGGCTCGTCACCAGCCACCGGAGGATGCCGGTATCGAAGCTGGACAAGGATCTGCATGCGCTGGGTTTTGTCGAACTCGGGTCCGATCAGATCGCAACCGCATTTGAGCATGTCATCATGGAACTCTATCTTGAGATCGAGCTGGATGACGAGCGCCATATCCACAGCTATTTCATAGTCCCCTTCGAAGAGAAGGAGAAGAAGCGGCGGAAGTACCGGTGGTGACCGGGCTCTCCCCCGCGTGTCTTCGTTTTTCCTTCACCGCTCCTCTTCGGCAGGCGGTGGAGAAACCCGGATCCCGGTTCCCGGGCTGTGCCGGTGTCATCAGGGCCGGCGGGAAAACCGGTTGAGGATGACAATGGCATCTCCTCCCCGTGAGTCAGTCAGCTGCACTGTTGCCGGCTGTTCAGGATCGCAGCCGGCATCTCTGCCGGAAACCGGCGCTGCAGGACCGGGGAAGGAGACCCGGACGGCAAAACCGGATTTCTCCCCTCCGTACCCCGGAAAAATCAGAAAAAACGGGCAATAAGAGGATTGTACCTCTCATCTCCGCCGGGCCCACACTACGACCAGGCCCGCAAGCATACCACAGACAAGCACGGGATCGGGCCCGGGAGAATATGTCTGTTTCCGGGTGGGCGCGATCGCATCCGGGACGATTGTACCTTTCGTGGTTGCCTGCTGCATAGTCACGTCAATGACGGTATCCGTGGGTGCCGGGGGTGCGGAGGTTGTCACAGCCGGTTCCGGGGTCGGGACATATACCGGAAGATCCTTTTTCACCAGCGCTCCGGAGACCGGCTTTGCGTTCGGGGCCATCTCCTGCACCCGGATCAGGGTGATATTGCGGGACTGGTTCAGGGCCGGGACATTCCCGTTCAGCTGGACATCGAGATCAAAGCGTTTCCGGACGAAACTGAGCAACCAGCCGTCCATCCGTACCTGCGTGCTCTGCCGGCCCGGCAGGGATGTCACGATCGGGGTGCCATCGTCCATGACCTCGGTCGTTGCCAGGGTCCACTGCGGGTTCGCAAGCTCCGTGAACATGACAAGGGAATCTGAGGAATCGAACGTGCTCCCGGTCATATACGAATCGAAATGAATGTCGTAATGCAGGGAGACGGGAATGCCGGGCTGGACCGGGGTAGTCGGAGGGGTGACCGACCAGTTATGGAATGTCCATGCGGATACTGCGTTTACCCCGCACAGCACCACCAGCAGGAGGAGGCAGGTGCGAAACAGGTTTTTTCCGGGGATCATCCACGAATCCAAGGACAACTGATCCGATAAAGCTGACGATTTGTCTTCCCCGGTATTGGTGGCCGGGGGACTTCATATCAGGTCCGGTGGCGGCCGTCATGCACGCTGTCCGCGCATGGCCCGGGAGTCCCGGTATGATTTCCGGTGTCCTCTTCATTACCCCGGTGTACAGAACCGGCAGCTGGTGTGCAGATCGAACGGGTTGCCGATCCGGGGGATTTTTATTAACTTTACGTTCAAAGATATCACAAATCCACAAAAAACATATAGTCATATTTAAATTATCCTTTTTCGGGAGTTCTTCAATACGGGAATTTCAATGGATATTGGGTAAATTTCAGTTACCGATTGGCAAAATACCTGCAAGAATCAAATGAAAGAGATTATATACTATACTTTTTGTAATATAATGGGCGAATGTCAGGGCTGCAGAATATTAAAGTAAATATCCGATAGACGAGATCTGCACGGCGGGAATTTTTCATGTACTCCATTCTGTATGTCGACGATGATGAGATCCTTCTCAATGTCAACAAGATCTATCTTGAGAAGAACGGAGATTTTTCCGTTGACGTAGCAAACTCGGGAGCCCTGGCGCTGGACCGGATTCCCTCCGGGCGGTATGATGCGATCCTCTCGGACTACCAGATGCCGGGCATGGACGGGATCGAGCTCTTAAAACTGGTCCGGGACCGTCATGGCAACCTGCCCTTCATCCTCTTTACCGGGAAGGGCAGGGAAGAAGTGGTTATGGAAGCGCTCAACCACGGGGCCGATTTCTATGTCCAGAAAGGTCCCGACCTCAAGGGGATGATGGTGGAGCTCAGGTACAAGCTCAACCGGGCAATCGAGCGGCGCCGGATCGGGGACGAGCTGAAGCAGTCCCGCCAGCAGATGACCGATATCATCAACTTCCTGCCCGATGCCACGTTTGTCATCGACACCCGCGGCAGGGTGATCGCCTGGAACCATGCGATCGAGAAGATGACCGGCTGCCGGAAGGAGGATATGATCGGCAAAGGCGAATATGAATATGCCCTTCCTTTCTTTGGCGAACGCAGGCCCATGCTCATCGATACCGTGCTCCTGGATCCCCCTGCCCTGAACGAGCCGTGCCCGGGATTCCGGCACCTGGACAACCGGATCTCCCAGGATCTCTTTGCTCCCGGGATGAACGGGGGCAGTGGTGCCCATCTCTGGGTCCATGCCGGCCCGCTCTGCGATGCAGAAGGGGTCGTTGAAGGTGCCATCGAGACGATCCGGGACATCTCCGATATCCACCAGATCAAACACGACCTCGACCTGTCCCGGGACACGAACCTCGGTTTTGCCAATATCCTGCCGGTCGGAGTCTACGAGATGGACCTGACCTGCAGGCTCACGTTTGCCAATACCATGGCCTATGAAATGTTCGGGCTCGTGCCGGAAGATTTCAGCCAGGAGATCAATATCCTCGATTATATCGCCACTCCCGACCGTGAACGGGCCTTCCGCGATATCCAGGCAGCGGCACGGCAGGGCACCTCCAACGGCCAGGAATACCTGCTCCAGAAGAGTGACGGCAGCACGTTCCCGGCCCTGATCTATGGTGCGCCCGTGGTTGATCCCGAGTCAAAACAGGCCGTCGGCCTCAGGGGCGTCATCATCGACCTGACCCAGCGGAAGCAGGAGGCGCAGGCACTGCTCGAGAGCGAGGAACGGCTCAAGCTCGCCCTGGCAGCGGGGAACATCGGTATCTGGAATGTGGGGTTACGGGACCTTGTAGTACGGGATATCTACAACTGGTGCCATACCGCCCTTGGCTATGACTTCGAACCCGGCCTCCCGCTTACGGTGGACAAATGCAAAACCCTGATCAATCCTCTCGACATGCCAAATATCATCTACGCATTTTACCGGCATATCCGGGGGAAGGCGCCCCTGTTCGAAAGCAACTTCCGCGTGCGGAAGATGGACGGGGTCTGGATCTGGGTGACGGTCCACGGCAAGGTGATCGAACGCACCTCCGACGGGGAACCCCTCCGGATCACCGGCACGGTCAATGAGATGAACTGCGTGGCGGAATGCAATGATCCCGGGGCCCGGGGAAAGCGCTGACCCGGGCACGCATCCGGTTTAAAAAGGAGTAATTCCAAGCACTAGTATAACCTGACGGGCGCATGGACTGACCATCCGTCCCGCACTCCCCGGGAGATGATACAAAATGGCTCGTCACCCGGCAGGATCAGGATATACCGTGATACCCATGCCTGCAGATCCCCACGACCCCCGCCTTATGCCCGCGCTCCTCTCTTCCCAGAGAGCTGAGATCACGGAGCACCATATCTATACGAAGATTGCGTCGGTCACCCGCGATCCGAAGAACCGCGGCGTTCTTGAACAGATCGCTCGTGAAGAGATGGACCATTACGCGATCTGGAAACGGTACACCCGGCAGGATATCGGGCCCGACCATATCGCCATCTGGTTCTATTACCTGATGGCCCGGATCCTCGGCATTACGTTCACCCTCAAGCTGATGGAAAGTATAGAGAAAAAGGCCCAGGCACCGGACCCGCTCCTCCGGGCTACGATACCGGAGATCGGGGAGATGCTTGCCCGTGAGGAAGAGCACGAAAATAAACTGATCGCACTTATTGACGAGGAACGGCTGCAGTACATGGGCTCGGTGGTGCTCGGGCTCAACGATGCCCTCGTGGAGTTCACCGGGATGCTTGCCGGCCTGACGTTCGCCCTCCAGAACTCCCAGATCATCGCAGTAGCCGGCCTGATCACCGGGGTCGCGGCCTCTCTCTCGATGGGCTCATCGGAGTACCTCTCCCAGAAGTCCGAGGGTGCGACTACGGACCCGAAGAAAGCAGCGATCTATACGGGCTTCACCTACATGGTGACGGTCGTCCTGCTCATAATGCCGTTCCTCGTTCTCCCGAGCCCGTACCTTGCCCTCGTCCTCACCCTGCTCGGAGCTGTGGCCGTCATCTTCTTCTTCACCTATTATATCGCCGTGGCAAAGGATCTCCCCTTCCGGTCCCGTTTCGTGGAGATGCTTGCTATCAGTTTCGGGATCGCCGCGATCTCGTTCGTGATCGGTCTCGTGATACGGCTGGTCCTGAACGTGAACGTCTGAAGGACGGTTCCGTTCCCCCCTTTTTTGTGCCTGGCACGAACTATTCCTAACCCTTTAATATATTCAGGAATGAAAGGGTTGTAATCACACCATGTCCGGCACCGATATTCCCCCGCAGGAGCATGCACTCCGTCTCGTGCAGGAGGGAAAAGTAAAGGAGGCCATTGACTGTTATGACCTGGCCCTCCGGAGCAATCCCGGCAACAGCGAGATCCTCAACTCCAAGGCAGCCGCGCTGATCACCCTTGGCAGGTTCGAGGAGGCCCTGGTGCCTGCCCGGAAGGCGGCGTCCGTGAACTCCCGGTGCGTGGACTGCTGGATCAACCTGGGTGTGGCCCTCGAGAAGCTCGACCGGCTGCACGATGCCAGCGAAGCCCTTGAACGGGCGGTAGAGATCAACCCATACAATGCCTATGCACGGGCATTGCTGGGCATTGTCTACCAGAAGATGGATATGGGGGACCGCGCCGAGGCCCAGAACCGGCAACTGCAGGAGATCGTCTTTCCCCACGGATATGCCGGCACTTATTTTGCCGTGGCGGTCTTCCTTCTCGGGCTGCTGCTGGGCGGTATCATGGCAGTAGCGGCAGAAAAGCCTCTGGAGATTACGATTGCGTCACAGCTGATCCTGCTGCTCTTCTTCTGTGGGATCGCCCGGCTGTACTGGCGCTCCCTCCGGGTATGGCAGCAGGTCAACCGGGACGTCATCATCACGACGGACGCTGCCCCGGGCAGAAGAGATCCCGGGTTAAGGAGCATGTACCTTGCAATGGCCACGATGATACTGGTCTTTGGTGCCGGCATCCTGGCGGGAGGCAATGTCTGGATCTGGCTGCACTAAAAATAATCCCTGCCGTACCTGCGGGATCCCGTCCAGGCCTGATGGATGTATACCCCGGAAATCCCCGGTCACCTTAAACGGCATTGCTGGTTTTATGAGGCTTGGAGTCCCTGTGTATCTTATGCGCACAGGTACGGATCTGTGACTGCGAATAACCCCCCTGACCCAGCATGACCCCGATATTCTCCCGATCCCGTCTCAATGTCCGGGCAAAAATCCTCATTGTCTTCCTCGCACTCGTCGTTATGGCGCTGCTCATCACGGGGTACGTTGCGCTTGTTTCCATCAGCGATGTCGGGAGATCTGCGGAGAACAGCAGCCTGGGCCTTGGCCAGCAGGCAGTCGATGAATCTACGATCGCCCTCCAGGAGTCTGCGGAAGAACACCTTGTCCGGATTGCGTCCGACCAGGCAGAAGTGACCAATGTCCTCTTTGAAAATACCGATTCGGAGATGGAGATCCTTGCTGCAGCGGTACGGATGCTTGCGGATAACCCCCCGGTAGTGCCCGTGATCTCCCACGCCGGCAGTACTGCCCGTCCTGCTGATAACCTCTCCACCGTACTCGTTATCCCGTCTCCCGATCCCCGGGCCGGACCCGACTCCCCTGAATTCAGGACGCTCGCGGGCATCGACGATCTCCTGGTCGCCGTCTTCCGGGCAGATACGGACATGTCCAGTATCTACGTGGCTTCTGACTCGGGGATCCTCCGCGTATACCCGTGGAGCGAGACAACCCCGCGTAACCTGAATCCGAATCAGCGCGTCTGGTTCACCGGGGCAAAAAATACCGATGGTATCTACTGGTCCGACCCGTACGAGGACGCCGCGGGCCACGGGCTTGTCGTGACCGCCTCGCAGGCAGTGCAAACGAAGTTCGGGACCTGGGTGATAGGCAGCGATGTGACCGTAGATGTGATCAACGAGGTGTTCCTGAACCTGACGCTGGGGGACAATGGATACGCGGTCCTCATGGACAGCCAGGGAAATATCATCAGCCGCCCCGGGATGTCAGCGGGAAATATCAGCTGGGACAAGCCTTTTGTCCAGGAGAACGTGTTTTTGAGTAACGATACGGGACTCATGGCAGTGGGAAGGAACATGACGGCCGGGAAGACCGGTATCGAGAAGATCCGGCTCAATGGCCGCGACACCTATGTCGCCTATGCCCCGGTCACGTCCCGGAACTGGAGTTTTGCCGTATCCATGCCGGTGGATGTGATCACGGCCCCGGTGGATAAAACCCGCGAGAAGATCAACGCGTCCACCCGGGACGCCGGTCTTCGTATCAGCAGCCAGACCGACCGGTTCCTCTGGATCTTTGCCTGTCTTTTCGTCCTCCTCCTCATCGTGGTCGTCCTGCTTGCTGCCTGGCTCTCCCGGATCATCACACGTCCGGTGGAATCATTAAAGGAAGGTACCCTGGCCCTGGGCCACGGGGATCTTGATTTCCGTCTCGATATCCGAACCGGTGACGAGTTCGAGGACCTGGCAGGTGCGTTCAACCACATGGCCGCCGATCTGAGGCAGAAGATCGAAGATCTCCGGCGTACCACGGCCGAGAAGGAGCGGTATACCCGGGAGATGGAGATCGCAAAGGAGATCCAGCAGAATTTCCTCCCGGCATCCGCGCCGGAGATCCCGGAGGCGGAGGTCTGCGCCATCACGATTCCCGCAATGGAGATCGGCGGCGATCTCTATGATTTCATTCCGGTTGCCGGTGACCGATGGGCATTTGTCATCGCCGACGTCTCCGGCAAAGGCGTGAGTGCCGCGCTCTTCATGGCCCTCTCCCGGACACTCATCCATGCAACCGGGGGGGCAGAGGCAGATCCCTCCGCTGCCATCCGGCAGGCAAACCGGCTGATCTACGAGGACGGCCGGTCGAGCATGTTCATCACGGTCTTCTACGGGCTCCTCGACCCGGGCAGGATGACGTTCTCCTATGTGAATGCCGGTCATAACCCCCCGCTGCTGTTGCGGGGAGATCCCCCGGTACCGCAGGTACTGGAAGGCAGGGGAATAGCGCTGGGGGTCGTTCCCGTGGTGGATATCCCGGCCACGACGGTACCGCTGGAGCATGGCGATCTCATTATCATGTACACCGACGGCGTGACGGAAGCGTTCAATGAAGAGGATGCCTGTTTTGGCGAGGACCGGCTGATCTCCACGATCACCCGGAACAGGTCACGGCCGGTGCAGGAGATCATGGCGGCACTCCTTGAGGATATCCGGCAGTTCTGCGGCAATGCCCCGCAGTCGGACGATATCACGCTCATCGTGATCAGGGTGAAATGAAGGCTCCGGCCGCACGTTCGCCGCACGTTTTGCCCGGCCGGTGTACCGGCCGCCCGGCTGTAAAAAGACCTGATCGTAGCTTCCTGAGGTCCGGCCTATTGTATCCCGATCTGCCGCTAGTCACCGCGTGAAGTGTCGTGCTCCGGTTCGGTTATGGGGATATCAGCCTGGTAATTGGCGGTATGGGATTCTGCCGTATCTTTCCCGGAATCTGTCACGGATCTCCGGAGATTGTCGTCAATCGATGCGACGAGCGCCCTGATTCCGGACACGTCATGGTCTCGTGCGAGTTCAGAGAGCAGGAGGTTGATCAGCCGCCTCCGGCAGGGATCGGTTGCGGTCCCGTGGCGGAGATTGCAGATGCCGGCATGGCAGGCGGAGGCATGGTACGCATGGACCAGGTTCTCCAGGTCACAAAAAAGGCTGGCGCGGTATACGGGGCCGCTCTCCCGTGCGAAGACCTCCAGTTTCCTGGTGATACGGAGAAATTCCTCTCTCAGTACCCGCTCATCCGGGTCTCCTGCCAGGGAATCGAGAAGTACGGGAATTGCGCACTGCTCGGCATAAGGAACACTGGCGGCGAGGTTACCGGAAGCCGGTGTTTCCCGGAACGTGGCCCGGGTATGGTCAATGGCAGCTTCATATCTTTCCAGTCGGTGGCGGATATAGCGGGAGGCGGGTGTGTCCATAAGAATGTCCGTTGAAATGTTCTGGAGGGTACTGTAACCAGTACCGCTGGAATGCAGTATACCATATTTTTTTATTCCCGCATAAATTTCCTGTGCTTTCCCGTCCTCAAAGGGAGGATACGGGCTTCTCACCTGCATGGAAGCGGCCCCGCTGCCAAAGCGCCGGTCTTTTATCCCAAAACGCCGGAGCATTGAATACACATATGTCTCATGCATCAGGTATCGGGGGCGGATCCTATGAAACGAAGCAGCGGATGGTTCTGACCAGCCTTGTCATCGATTTCATCCTCTGGCTTCCCGATATCGTTGCCGCCGTACTCTCAGGCTCCATTGTCCTCTTTGCGGATGCGCTGAAATGTGCGAACGAGATCCTGGCTACCTTCTTTGCCTACCTCACCATCCGCAAGATGGCAAGGGGTGGTGCCGGAGCATACGATTACGGGATGGGGAAGTTCGAGACGATCACGTCCATTACTACCGGGGGGGTCATGTTCATCTCGCTGGCCCTGGTATTCCTTGCGGCGATCTACCGGATCGCGGTACCTGAGGCCATAGTCCACGAAGGGGCATGGCTCGGTGTTTTCCTGATGGTGATCGGTGTATGTATGAACACCTGGCTGTGGAGGAAGAATTACCGGCTCAACCAGAAAGATCCCTCCCCCCTGATCGATTCCCAGTGGCGTCTCTTCCGGACCAAGGCCTTCTCTGATTTCTCCGTTCTCGCCTCCCTGCTCCTGACACTCGCGCTCAGCGGGTACTCATGGTCCCTGTATATCGATCCGCTTGCGTCCTTCATCATTGCCGGGTTCCTCCTCCTCTCCGGGTACCGGGTGATCACGTCTTCCCTCCCGGACCTGCTGGACAAGACCCTTGACGAGGAGCTCCAGATGGTGATTGTCAGCCACCTTGCAGCATTTTTCGATGAATATTCGGCCCTGCACGGTGTCCGCTCGCGACGCTCGGGGACCAATATCTATATCGAGATCTTCCTTGAGTTCGATGGCGATCGGAAGATGTCGGAAGTACAGGACACCATCAACCGGATCCGGCGTTCCCTGGAAGCGCAGATCCCCCGGAGTGCGGTCAGTATCGTGCCGACCGATGCACCGGTTACCGACGGGATGCACGGGGATTCGTTCATCCCGCCTCCCGGGACATGATCCCACAGGAAATTTTTTCCTGATTCACAGTTTAGGCTGCTGCTGGGTCCCGCAATGGAATGTGCCATACCCCTCGACCATGGCCCGGGCGTTGATGCCAACGACATTGCGGTCCGGGAACAGCTCCTGCAGGATGCGGATCGCATCGGCATCGTGGGGGTCGTTAAAAACGGGGACGATCACGATCGTGTTCCCGATATAAAAGTTCGTGTAACTGGCCGGGTACCGCCCGTCCGCGTCAAGGACCGGTGAAGGCATGGGCAGTTTCACCACGGTCAGGGGTTTGCCATCCTGGTCGGTTGCCTGGCGGAGGATCTCAAAATTGTCGTGGAGCGAGGGATAATTCGCGTCTGCGATGTCAGTCTCATAGGCACAGACCACGGTCGACGGGCCGGTGAAGCGTGCGATATCATCTATGTGGCCGTCCGTGTCATCCCCGATTACACCGTCGTTGAGCCAGATCACGTGCTCTATCCCGAGATATTCCCTGAGTTTTTCCTCAATCTCATCTGCGGAAAGTGTCGGGTTGCGGTTTGGGTTCAGGAGGCAGGCCCGGGTTGTCAGGACGGTGCCTTTCCCGTTCACGTCTATCGATCCACCCTCCAGCACGATCCCGGGCTCAAACAGGGGGAGGTTGAACCTGCGGTTCATCATGCCGGGGATCTTCCCGTCACGGATCTGGTCTTCGTACTTGCCGCCCCAGGCATTGAAATTCCATCGCACGAGTGCGGTTTTCGCGAGGGCCCTGTTGACCACAAATGTCGGGCCATAGTCCCGGATCCAGATATCGGAATACTCGTTCGTATGGAGCGTGATGCGGTCGAGGTCCACGCCCATCTCGCGAAGACGTGAACGCACTTTACGGTGGACAACGGCACTCGGGACGAAGAGTTCCACTCTCTCGGAAGTATGAACTTTTGCTATGAACTCAAAGTATGCCATCTCCACTGCCGGAAGCCGGGGGAAGGTCTGGAGGTTGTGAGGCCACGAGAGCCAGACCGCTTCGTGAGGTTCCCATTCAGCGGGCATGTGGAACCCCCGGTTACGGGGGGTGTCGCCCGGACGCAGGGACGGGAAGACGCCATCCGGCCCCGGGAACGGTGTCGTGATCCTGCCATAGGTCTCCGGCCGGCGGTTCCGGAAAAATCCCCATGACTCACGGACTGCGGTATTCATGGAAATATCCAGCTGTGCGAGCACGGTCTCTTCCCGGTCACCGGCCTTTGCAAGGATCTTTCCGAATGCGTCGGCAACAAACGATCCCCCGAAGAACCGGATCTGCCCCTCCCGCCCGACCCGGTTGATCGCTGCAACGTGCACGCTGTTTGCTACTGCATGGCTCCGCTGGATCAGTTCCCATGCCTCCTGCCAGTCCCCCTCCGCCGGCTCGGCAGACGTGGGATGGCCGATTGCCGTGGGGTAGAAGATGATCTCGGCCCCTTCGAGGGCCACGCACCGTGCCGCCTCGGGGAACCACTGGTCGTAACAGATGAGGACGGCGATCCGGCCGAAGCGGGTGGAAGCAAGCGTGTAACCATCGCCGGGATAGAAATAGCCCTTCTCAAAGAATCCCGGGTCCTGGGGGATGTGCACCTTGTGGTACTGTGCACAGATCGAACCGTCTGCGTCGATTACCACCGCAGTATTGTAGTACCTGCCATCAGCGCCCTCTTCAAAGACCGGGACGATGATGACCACCTGGTGCTCCCGGGCTATTGCCGAGAAGATGGCGGTCGACCGGCCGGGCACGGTCTCGGCAGTGGATGCCACATCCGTTCCGGGATGGCGGGGGAAATACCGTGCATGGTAGAGTTCGGGGAGGCAGATGATGTTGGCTCCGCCTGCGATCGCGCTGCGGACTTTTTTTTCTGCCGTCCGGATGTTCTCATCCGCATCCTGCCCCATCGCCATCTGGATGAGTCCGACAGTTATCCCGCTCACTTCACCAGCCTCGTGGTATACGAATTTTTCCTGATCGGATATGAGGGTATCCATCCGATACGGGCAGCCCCTTTCTGCCATGCGATGAGATATACCGGGCGATACGGTGTGCAGTGAAGTCACGCAGGGCTCCCTTAAACCAGTACTCTGCCCCTCCTGCTTCCGGAAGAGGCATAGAGAGATCCTGCGAATTTCCGGAGGTTCCGGCCCGGGAACGAACGTTGATAATCCCGGACAGTCACCTTTATTACACTAAATGTCAAGACTCATTGACAAAGGGACGCCATGAAAAAAAATTCCTTTTATCTCCTCGTTGGCTGCATCGCACTGACCCTCCTTGCGCTCTTCGTGTATTCGGTTGAGAATCATCTGATTCCCCTCTGGATCGAGCTCGCATTTATTGTCGGTATCCTGATCGCGTATGCGGCACGGAAAACCGTGACGGATCTCATAGAGGATGAACGCAGCGCAAAGATCACGGAAAAAGCAGTAGTACGGACATTCCAGGTGTTCTGGGTGATTTTCTGTGCTTTCTCGATCGGAGCAGTCATGGAGATCCTGTACCTTCCGCAGTTCCCCCGCGAGCGTTTCCTCGAGCGTCCTCCCGAGGTGCTCTCTCCCAGGATGATGGGGTACCTGCAGCTGGGATTACTCTGCCTGATGATCTTCTTGTATGTCGGGTTCCGGATTTACTATGCCCGGAAGTACGGGGACTGGGAGACCGATGAAGAATAAGATCAAGGTCTTTCGGGCAATGCATGACCTGACACAGGAAGATCTTGCGATAGCGATCGGTGTCACGCGACAGACAATCCTTGCCATAGAGAAAGGAAAATATGTACCATCGCTTGACCTTGCATTCAGGATCTCCCGTCACTTCAATGTGAATGTCGAAGAAGTGTTCACGTATGATGAACAGTCCCGAACCGTAGACATAGATTAAACGATATCCCCGTTTTTTGAAACCCCGGACAGATTTCTGTTGGCGTTCTGTGCCGGCTGCCCTTCTTTCCTTCCCGTCCGGCAGGCAGTTGGGGGACTCCATGTTTTTTTTACTGTACTGATCTGGCATCCTGATACACGCAGATCTTCCGGAAATTGCGCATGGAATCCTTTGGATATGTAACCCAAACCAGGAAAAACAAAAAGTTTATATTACAAAATGTAAAATATACTTTACATGACCGGCACAGAAGATCGTGCCAGCCATCATTGTCACAACTTACCGGAGAACGCCACTATGAAAACGCCCAGAATGTATTACGGTGCTCTTGCCGTATTCTGCGTGATTGCACTCTGCATCGGCTTTGCCAGTGCAGCAGGTACTACGCAGGCCACGAACGCCGGCACCCACGGAAAGGGCATCATGCATCCTGCACCGGAACTGACCAATACAACAGTCCAGCAGCAGCTCATCACGCGATATGAACAACAGGGAGTGGATGTAACCGCCCTTCAGACCGCATTCCGGAACGGCGACACCGCTGCGGCGAAATCCTGGCTTGAGGCACACCGCCCGGCGGCCCCCGGATTTGCAAAGGGATCGTTTGGGAAAGCTCCCGATATGACGAATACCACCGTCCAGCAGGAGATCCTGGCCCGGTATGCGAAGCAGGGAGTTGACACCACCGGTCTTGCCGCAGCATTCCAGTCTGGTAATGTGACTGATGTGAAGTCATGGATGGAAGCCCACCGCCCGGCAGCGCCCGGATTTGCAAAGGGATCGTTTGGGAAAGCTCCCGATATGACGAATACCACCATCCAGCAGCAGATCCTGACACGACTTGATAAGCAGGGCGTGGATACCACCGGTCTTAAGGAAGCCTTCCAGAACGGGGATACAGCAGCAGCGAAGTCCTGGTTTGCCGCATACGGTGCATCTCACCCCCGCACTGCACAGGGTCAGAGTGGGAGGTCCAACGCATCTGTCTGATGCAAACCTTTCAGTTACCCTCTTAGGAATTATACAGCAATCTCTTTTTTTGGTAAAATCAGGATAAGTTTAACCTGAACATACCAAAGTACGTTTATTATTCATATGCGCAGGTAAGCCGGAATACCCGGGAAATGGCGTAAAAACCTTTTCAGCATAGCTCCTGAAGGGAAGGTATTTAATTAACAAAATGTAAAATATACATTACAATTTCCGGCTGCATCTTTGTGCACACCCGGAAAAACTGTGTGAATCTCACTCTGAAAGAAACCCCGAGTATCACAAGAATGGAGAAAATATGAAGAGTCGTTTTATCTTAATGAGCTTCCTGGTACTGCTCCTGTGCAGTGCCTCAGCGAGTGCGTTAAGCACCGTTACCGCAACGAATCCCCAGGATGCAGCAGCGCTTGTGTACGTATCCGGGTATGATTTAACGCCGGGCGTTTTTTATCCCGGTGAGACCGGAACCGTAACGGTCCATGTCACCAATGGAGCAAATTTATCCGTGATATTATCTACCCCTGACCTTATGGATCCCCATATCAATGTCATCAGTAAGACCGGCGAGAACACGCCAACGAACCTGGGGCCAGGCCAGACAACGGATTTTTCCTTCGTAGTCACAGAAAAGGCCACTGATGGTACCTATTTCCCGATATTCACTGTATCTCCCCAAGTCTATGGGAACAGTATTCATTCCACCCTGACACTCAAGGTGGACTCGACTGGAGTGAGGGCCAGCATCTCAAAGAAGCCTGATACTTTCTCTCTGGAAAAAACGGACACCGTGAATGTAAGTGTCGTCAACCCGAGGCTCGGGGACATATCGGATGTCCTGATCATTGCATCCGGTACAGGCAGCGATATATCTCCGGAAGAGAAGTATGTGGGACCCATCCCAGCTGGTGGTTCTGTGGAAGTCCCGTTCGCTATAACCCCTCACCAGCAGTCTGATGTGACGTTCAATGTCACTTTCCGCAATGGCGATAATGTACACACTACGGGCGTTATCCTGCCGCTGAATATCGGAACGGACAAGACTGCAGCAGTCCCGGTGATCAATAACGTTGCGCTGGTCAGCAGTGGCAACTCCTATACGATGACCGGTGACGTAACCAATGCCGGTGTGACCGATGCGACCGGTATGATCCTGACCGTCGGATCTCCTGCAAATCCCGTTGAACCATATTCGAGCTATGCCGTGGGATCCCTGACATCCAACGATTTCTCGAGTTTCACACTGACCTTTACGGCAAATGATCTGACCGCAGTACCGGTGTTCGTCCAGTGGAAGGATGCGAACGGGAATTCATTCAGGACGAGTACGACTCTTGACCTGCGCTCCCTTGCAGCCGGCACCGGTACGGGTTCGCGATCCGGTTCGGGGGGAAGTTCTAGCGGAACCGGAGCAGGCAGCTCGACGACCGGCAGTGCAGCATCGAGAACCGGTGGCGGCGGAGCTCCCGGTGGCGGCGGTCTCTTCAGCTTCGGCGGCAGCCGTGGCGGCGGACTCAGTTCATTCTACCCCCTGATTGCCGGTGGCATCGTTATCATCATTGCGATCGTGCTCTGGATCAAGCGGAAATGGATCGTGGCAAAATTCAGGAAGCAGTAGAGGACGGATCCATGGAAACCGTTCCCCTGATCCAGCTTGTGGATGCTTCGAAGATCTACCACCTGGAGAGCGGAGACTTCATTGCCCTCGACCACGTCTCGCTCGAAATCGGGGAAAATGACTTCGTTGCCATCATGGGGCCGTCCGGCTCCGGAAAATCAACGATGATGAACCAGCTGGGAATACTCGATGTGCCAACCACCGGCCAGCTCCTCATCGACGGACAGGATGTAGCAAAAATGTCGAATCTCGAGCGGACCCATTTACGACGCGACGCGATCGGGTACATCTTCCAGAAGTTCTACCTGATCCCCCTGCTCTCCGCATATGAGAACGTGGAGTACCCGCTCATCCTGAAGTACAAGAAACGGGATACAACCGGCCGGGCAGCGGCTATGCTCGATGCTGTCGGTATCGACCAGGACATGGGGGCCCACCGGCCCAACCAGCTCTCGGGTGGGCAGCAGCAGCGGGTAGCGATCGCACGGGCGCTCGTCAACGACCCGAAGATCCTTCTCTGCGACGAGCCTACCGGCAACCTTGACCGGAAGACCGGCCTCCAGATCATGGATATCCTCGTTGACCTGCATCATAAGGGAAAGACCGTGATCATCGTCACTCACGACCCGAAGATCGCAGAGTATGCCAAGCGGATAATAACTCTCGAGGATGGCAGGGTTGTGGGATCATGAGAGACATCTTCTTCGATCTCTCCGTGCGCAGCGTGCGCCTCAATTTCCTCCGGTCGCTCCTTGCCTCGATTGGGATTGTCATCGGGGTAGTAGCGATCTCCTCCATGGGCATGCTCGGTACCAATATGCAGCTCTCGGTCAAGGACCAGTTGTCATCCAATGTGAATACGGTCATCCTTACCTCAGATGTGGTAAAGGTGAGCAGTACCGCGGGCGGTGTCGCTGCCCAGAACGGAATTGACAAGAGCGAACTCAATGATATCAAATCTTCGGCCGGGCAGAATGATGTTGTTCCGATCCACCGGTCCAGTACCCAGTTTACGGTCGGCAGCACGAACGGCCGGGGTTCGATCTACGGGCTGGATCCAAATGATATTCAAAAATTCCTCACCGTTGACCAGGGAACCAATATCAAGGGAGGAAATGATGCACTTGTCGGGGCAACGCTCGCGAGCAACCTGAATATCGGTGTCGGAAGCACGCTCAAGATCGGACAGAACTGCGCAACGATCGTCAGGCCGATCGTCCGGGTCGCCGGTATCCTTCAGGCCCGGGGGATCGCATCTGATAACGTCAATGCGGATAATGGGATCATTGTCTCTGACCAGTGGTACACCGACCACTTCGGGAACAAGGACGTGTACGACCAGGTCAATGTAATTCTGCAGGATGTAGACACCATCAACCAGACCGAGGCGAACATTGACAGGAAAGTAAACCGGAACACGAACGTGATCCGCATCAGTGATGCCAGCTCCCGTCTCGGGACGATTACCAGCACGCTGGGGACCATCACCACGTTCATCATGGCCATCGGCGGTATCTCGCTGGTCGTGGCTGCGGTCAGCATCTTCAACGTGATGATGATGTCGGTAAAGGAACGTGTCCAGGAGATCGGGATCCTCCTCTCCATTGGCACGGAAAAGGGCGAAGTGCGAAGGATGTTCCTCTACGAAGCGCTCATTCTCGGACTGATCGGTGCGCTGGTGGGGGGCCTCATGAGTTTCATCATCGGATATACGGTCGTCCAGGCAATGATTGGCAGCACAGCGTATTTCTTCCGGCCTGAAAGCCTGATCTACATCCCGTACGGCATGATCATCGGCGTGGTAGTCTGTGTGGTATCAGGTCTGTACCCGGCATGGATGGCATCGAACATGGATCCCATCGATGCGCTGAGAAGCGAGTGAAGACACATAAAGAATCCGGGAGTGCACCGCCCGGTCTCCCCCTCTTTTTCAATCGTTCTCCGGCTCCTGGTGCTCCGTCTCCGCTCTGTAACAAATTGTGGTGCAAAATACACCAGAATCTGTAAAAAGTGGTGCACTTAGAACAAAAAATTTGGAGATAAGATGCAAATTGTTTAATACTGTGCACCACAACTTTTAGAAAGTGGTGCATTATTCATATAATTCACCCAAATTCTGGTGCACTTCACTGCACAAAGCTCACGCGAGGCTATCATGGAAACCATCGAAGAGATTAACCGGAATAATATTTTCCTCAATGACAACACAGCAAACCCGGCGCCGCTTGGGTTGTGTGCGTTCGGTATGACCACTATCCTGCTCAGCCTGCATAACGCCGGCCTGATCGGACTCAGCAGCCCTGTTATCGCCATGGCCATTTTTTATGGCGGGCTTGCGCAGGTGATTGTAGGTATCATGGAATGGAAGAAGAACAATAGTTTCGGGATGCTGACCTTCGGCAGTTTCGGTTTTTTCTGGATCTCGTTTGCTACCCTCCTGATACTTCCCGCCCTTGGTCTTGCAAAAGGTCCACAACCTGTTGAACTTGCAGCCTTCCTTGCAATCTGGGGATTGTTTGCACTCGGCCTTTTCATCTGCACCCTCAGGATGCACCGCCTTCTCCAGTTCACGCTTGCAGCGGTCGTGCTCCTTGTGGTCCTGCTCGTTGCCGCAGAACTGACCGGCAGTGCCCTGATCCTCACCCTTGGTGGTGCAGCGGGTCTGGTAGCAGGGGCCCTTGCCTTCTACATGGGAATGGGCCAGGTCATCAACGAGATATTCGGGAGCCGGGTCTTACCCGTCTGAAATCCCATTTTTATTGCAGATGCACATACACCACTTCGTCCATGGTTATGCCGTTTTTTGTGATGGCATTTTTATGTACGCCTTCCCGGACAAACCGCATGTCTCCAGCATCTGCATGGAAGCAGTGTGGCGTGAGAAGATATCAGTCATCTCCGCATCCCCCCTGTCACCGGTATAATAAACCCTGCAGACCAATCTCGTTCCGGAGATCATCATGAAGATCGGTTTTGCCGGACTCGGACACCTTGGAAAGGCAATCGTACAGCACCTCATTGCAGAACACGTGGACATCACGGTCTGGAACCGGACGCCGGGAAAGGCATCCGGTCTTGGCGTTCCCGTTGCAGGGACCCCGCGGGAGCTGATCGATGGTTCTGATATCGTCATCATGAACCTCTTCGACAGCGACGCGGTCGATGCAGTGATGAATGGACAGAACGGCCTCCTTGCAGGTACATGCCGGGGAAAAATTATCATCGATACCACGACCAATCATTTCGAGCGGGTGATCGCATTCCATGCACAGGCCCGGGACCATGGCGCCCGGTACCTTGAATGCCCGGTGCTCGGCAGCGTTGTCCCGGCATCGGCAGGCAGGCTGACCGTGCTGGTGAGCGGGGAGATGGCTGCATTCGGGGAGGCCCGGCCGGTCCTCTCAACCATGGGATCGACCCTGCACTATCTCGGCGAACCCGCTCTCGCGACGAAGATGAAACTGATCAACAACCTTGTCCTCGGATCCTTTATGGCCACCTGTGCCGAAGCGGTTGCGCTCGGGGAAGCTGCCGGTGTGGAACGGGGAAAGGTGATCGAGATCCTGCTCTCCGGCGCAGGCAACTCGATGGTACTCTCTGCAAAGAAGGAGAAGCTCTCGAACCTCGAGTTCTCCACGCACTTCTCCTCCGCCCTGATCTACAAGGACCTCCACTATCTCCAGGACCTCTGCCGGACCATGCGCAGACCGCTCTTTACCGGCAGCATGGTCAAGGAACTGTTCGCCATCACCCGTTCGAAGGGGTTTGATGATCTGGATTTTTCTGCCGTGTACCGTGTATTTAAGGAGAGTTAGAAAGTTCTTTTGAGGATCTCCAGCACGGGGAAGTGGATCGGATTCCGGCTGTTCTGGCCGGGAAAATATATACCCGGTGAAACGAGACCGGTTATCATTCATTTTCCGGCAAAATAAAAAAAATACATGGGCAGTAAAACTACGGGTACTGATGCATATCCCGGGAGGGGCTTGAGGGAAACCGCTCTCCGGAGACCTCCTTTCCTCCGGCAAGTCTTCCCGCGGACAGAAAAACTGCTGGTTTATTATATAATTAAAAATTAATATCTCCTGATAACCAGGTGAACAATGAATTTTGAAACAATTATCAACGACTCCGTGAACTTCACCCGGGATACCCTCCTCGGGAATCCGATCCGATGGCTGATCTTCATCCTTCTTGGTCTTCCCGGGGGTCTCCTCCCGTTCGTACTCAATTTCAAGGATATGTCCAGCAGGGCTGCATTTGACTGGAAACTGGTCCACTGGGACCAGGTGATCGTGCTCGTCTTCCTGATGATAGTCGGGTCGCTTTTCCTGTCCGGGTATATTGTCAGGATTTACCGGGGTGCGGCGATACCGCCGGAATTCAACCACTGGGCAGGAATGCTCCTTGACGGGATAAAAATGTGTATCGTGTGGCTGATCTGGATGTTGCCGGCCATCATCCTCATGCTGGCGGCCTTAGCTACTCTGTTCGGTGCAATGTCCGGAGGAGCAAAGTCAGCTGCCGGGCTGGGCCTGCTTGTACTGATGCTGATCCTGATGCTCGCCTCCCTGGCAATGATGCTGGTCGCCTGTATCTTCGGGACGATCGGTGCAGTCCGGTTTGCCCGCACGGGCAGCGTTCTGGAAGGTGCGAATTACCGCGAAATCCTCGCAACTATTGAGAGAATCGGGTGGTGGAGCTACATCCTTGCCGGTATCATCATCTTCGTGATCGCCATCATCTTCTCAATCGTTTCCGGAATCCTCTCCCTCATCCCGTTCATCGGATGGGTTCTCGATCTGGCAATCGCGCCACTCATGAGCGTCCTCGGTGCACGGTTCCTCTCGCTGGTCTACGATGCCGGTATGCCCCCGGTACCTGCAGGTACGCCCCTGACACCTGATAATTAACTTTTTTTACCCCGCACGCCGTGGGTTCCGGGACAATCTCCCGTATCAGAACCAAATATTAATGAGCCATGAGTTTCTTTGTTCTCATCATCATGACACAGGTGCGGGGAATCGGGCGGATCCTCCGGGCGTATGCTACGGTGGAAGGGGCGGGTGTCAGGCTCCACCGGGCATTTGGCACGTATGAGGTTCCCCAGTTCGACCCGTTCCTGATGCTGGATGATTTCAGGGCAAAAGACCCGGGCGACTACCTGGCAGGGTTCCCCTGGCACCCCCACCGTGGGATAGGGACCGTCACCTACATGCTCGAAGGTTCCGTAGAGCACGGCGACAGCCTGGGAAATGCCGGCACCATCAGTGCCGGGGATGTCCAGTGGATGACCGCAGGATCCGGCATCATCCACCAGGAGATGCCAAAGCCGGTAAACGGCCGCATGGGGGGGTTCCAGCTCTGGGTGAACCTGCCCCGGGCGAACAAGATGATGGATCCACGGTACCAGGAGATCAAGGCCGATCGGATACCCGTTGTTTCTCCGAAGTCCGGCATCACGATCCGCATTATCAGCGGCTCGATAAACGGGGTGACGGGCCCGGTCCGGAACATCGTTGCCGATCCCGAATTCCTTGACGTGACGCTTGCACCGGACACGTTCTTTACGCACCCGGTGAAGGAGGGATATACAGCCATGGCCTATGTGACCGGAGGTACGGGAACGTTCGATCCGGAGGAAGGTCATCATGTCGCAAACCGTGACATTGTTCTGTTCACAAACGGCGCTTCGATCTGGACCCGGTCGTTTGAAAAAGGGATGCGTTTCCTTTTCTTTTCCGGAAAACCCATTGGCGAGCCCGTAGCATGGCGGGGGCCCATAGTCATGAATACCCGCGAGGAACTACGGCAGGCATTCCGGGAATACGAGGAAGGGACCTTTATCAAAAAGGGCCATACCTGAATGTGCCGGATCGTCAGCACCATACCGGGATCACAGGATGTACATGACAGACCCCGCATTTTTTACCACCCCTGATGGAATTTCCTTTGTCAGGGTGTCCACTCCTTACCGGCAGATCTTCGATGTCCCGGAGTACTGGATCCAGGATATACGGCCGGATGACCGTGTGATCGACATCGGTGCAAATGTCGGGGCTTTCTGTATCCGGGCTGCACGCCACTCACGATCGGTAACGGCCGTGGAACCGGTAACAACACGTATTCTCGAGGAAAATGTCCGCCTGAATGCGGTGGCGGTCCGGGTCATTGAAGGCGCCCTCGGAAACGGTGGATCCATCACGGTATCCTGGGACGATAGTTTCGCAAACGTACCGGGATATTCTCTTGCCGAGATCATACAGATGGCCGGGGGATGCGATTTTCTGAAATGCGACTGCGAAGGAGCCGAGTGGCTCATCCGTTCCGGTGATCTCGACAATGTCCGCAGGATCGAGATGGAGCTTCACCTTCCCCCGATAAGCGGGCCCCCGGTGATGTCCCTTCTCGATTACATAAGCCGGGATTTCGACTTCGAGATCACCCGCATACCCTGTCACGATGCACTGGGAGTCATGGGGGTCTTGCATGCCTGCCGGAAAGTATGACCGGAAAAACTGATGCTATCCCGTGGGGCAACCCCATAGAGATGCAGGTAGACTTGTTCCTTTGGTAATATTCAAGAACCGGCTCTTCCAACAAAGTGCAGGTACGTTACAATGTGCAGTGACCTGTTCGAACAGAGAAATATGTATCTCGACCAGATCCTCGGGGAGCGCCGCTCGCACCGGATCTTCACGCCGGAATATCCTTCTGAAGATGAGATCAGAAGGATCCTTCATGCGGGGCTTCTGGCCCCCTTTGCCGCAGCAGCGGTAGGGACATCCCATGATTATTTCCGCAGGTTCTTTGTCATAGGGCGGGGATCGAAGGCAATGAAGGCCGTGACCCCCCTGGTATTTACCCAGGTACAACGGATGGCAGACGGTCTCGAAAAGGATATGGCGGTAAATCCCCGGCTCCGGGAGAAAGCGGCATCGTTTGCCCGGCGTCTGGCAATGATCCGGAAGGCAGGTGTCGTACCGGGGGTCGGGACGGCACCGTGCTATATTGTTGTTGCCGAAAAACGGGGATTCCCGCCGGTGGGACTTCAGTCGCTGGCCCACTGCATGGAGAACATGTGGCTCAAGGCGACCGCACTCGGCCTTGGGTTCCAGCTCGTCTCTGTCACTTCGCAGTTATCCGATGACCCGGCATTCTGTTCCGTGCTCGGGCTCGCTCCGGGTGAATGGGACCTGATGGGATGTGCGATCGGTTATCCCCCGGATGAACTCACGCCATCAATACGTCCCCCGGTCGAGGATGTGACCCGGTGGCTGGAATAATTTTTCCCTGATCAAAAAAATATCGGACCGGTGTATGACCGGCTCATGTAATCGAATACCATGCAAGACCAGCGGTGCAGATGATCGAAAAGAACAGCACCAGTGCGATATTGATGAGTCTCTCTTTCCGGGTCATGTCCTCCCAGCGGGGTTCCTGACGACGGGCCAGGTACCCGATTGTCAGTCCAAGTATGGTGCCGGCAAGAGTGCCGAGTGCAACCACCATCAGGATATCAAATGCGGCCACGTTCTCCTGCCTCCTCTCATACGATTGCCTTTTTTCAGATATAAATCCCTGTCCGGACTACAGCCCTTTATCCCGGCCTGGCCGGAAAAAGGATCTCACGGATCCTCAGCTACCGGGATTTCTGCCTCAGGAAAACCCCCAGAACGATTGATGCACAGAGGCCCATCAGCACTCCGGCCAGCGGTGCCGGAGTCTTCCGGGGCAGTACCCCAGCGAACGGAGAGGATAATGTCAGGTTAACGGAGAGCTGCCTTGTTGATCCTGCCGTAATCGTTATCTGCTGCTCCTCGGGATTATACCCGTCTTTTGTCACGGATACGGTATGGTTTCCCGGCATCATGCCTGTCACTGTTGACGGTGATACGCCGGTGTATTTCCCGTCGATACTGATGTTCGCCCCTGATGGATCGGTAGTGATCGCAAGCTCCCCGGTCTCGATTGGGAGGGTGGCGTTGACCACCGTAATCCCGCCATTGACGAGCGATGCTGAGGTAGTATACGGTGCGTACCCGAACCTGGAAATGGTGATGCTATGGGTCCCGGTCGGGAGATTATCTGTTGAAAAAGGTGTTTTTCCCAGGTACTGCCCGTCTACGGAAACCGAGGAGTCAGGAGGTTCGGAGCTGACCTGAAGTGACGGAGGCTCTGCCTGTGTATTGACGTTGGCATTATTGACACTGATTGTGGGACTGCTGAGGGTGACCGAGATCGTATCATAATCTGCATTCGCGAGGTTCGATCTGTCAACCGGACTGTCAACCACCCAGATCGTGTAGGTCCCCGCATCGAGCCGTCCCCCCAGGCTGTTCGTCCCCCATTTGTACGTCCACATGTCATTACTACCGTCAACAGACACTTTGGTAAACCCTCCCTGATCAGCAGGCAGATTGATATTGTTGAGTGCCACCCCGTTCGCGGGAAGGTTGGGCCCGGTCAGGAAGAGATATACCCAGGGGCTGGTCGGGGAATATCCCGAGAGGGGGATCGTATCGCCCAGGTATGCCTGGATACCCTGCGCAGATGCAGCCCCTGTCAGGAAGATGCAGGAGATCAGGAGGATCAGGAGGATCAGGATGCCTGTAGAGTAAGGTTTGACCGTCAGAGACACAGTACTGAATATTCCTGCACCCACCCATTAATCCTTTCCCCCGCGACAATTCAGGAGGAAAAATGAGGCAACGGGTGTGGGCTTTCGCCGTGAACTCCCGGGCCATGGAGAGGTTACGGGGACTCGTGATGTCACCCCGTGCACAGACATTATTATCTTCAGGTTCCAACCGGAGTATCGTATACCATGCCCGATATCCGGAAGACCGCCCTTTTCATCGCCATCCTTGCCGGATTCCTGACCCCGTTCGATCTCTCGGCAGTTAATATCGCACTCCCGTCCATTGGCCATGAATTTGCCATGGACGCGATCGAGATGGGCTGGATTGCGACCGCCTATCTCCTTGCCGCGGGAGTCTTCCTCGTCCCCTTCGGGAGGATCGCCGATATCTACGGGAGGAAGAAGATCTTTACCGCGGGGCTCATCATCTTCACGCTGGCATCGTTCCTGATGATCTTCTCGATCTCAACGGAGATGATCATCCTTGTCCGGGTGCTTCAGGGATTCGGGAGCGCAATGATCTTCGGGACCGCTGTCGCGATCCTCAGTACCGTTACCCCGCCTCCTGAGAGGGGGAAGGCCCTTGGCATCTATACCACCGCCGTGTACCTTGGCCTCTCCATGGGTCCGTTCCTCGGGGGGATCCTTACGCAGTATTTCGGCTGGCGCAGCATCTTCCTGATCAATGTCCCTATCGGGATCTTTGCCGTGACCATGGTTTTCCTGTACCTGCGGGATGAGTGGGCTGACTGCCGGGGAGAATCGTTCGATCTTGCAGGTTCAGTCCAGTACGGCTTGACGCTTGTCTGCATTATGTATGGGTTCAGCCTCCTGCCCTCGCCGGCCGGGTTTGCCCTTCTTATGGCGGGGGGGCTGCTGCTCGTATGGTTCATCCTGCGCCAGCTCCGGCTGGCCCAGCCGCTCCTGGACATGGCGCTCTTCACCGGTAACAAGGTCTTTGCATATTCAAACCTCGCTGCCCTTATCAATTACAGCGCTACATTTGCCGTCACGTTCTTTCTCAGCCTGTATCTTCAGTATATCAAGGGATTCACCCCGGAATATGCCGGTTTCCTCCTTGTTGTGCAGCCGGTTGTCATGGCATTGTGCTCACCTGCCGCAGGGCGCCTCTCCGACCGTATCGCGCCGGGAAAGATCGCCTCCCTCGGTATGGGTCTGACTGCCCTGGGGCTGATCCTCCTGATCTTCGCGGATGCGGATACCACTATTACCTTCATTGTGGGAATCCTGATCATCCTCGGCCTGGGACTTGGTCTCTTCTCCTCGCCCAATACCAACGCAATTATGGGCTCGGTGGACCGGAAGTGCTATGGTGTCGCCTCCGGCACGCTTGGCACCATGCGCCTTGTCGGCCAGATGCTCTCGATGGGGATCGCGATGATGCTCCTCGCGATCCTTGTCGGGGACGTCGCGATCACGGTCCCGCTCTATCCGCAGTTTCTCGTCAGCATGAGGATTGGGTTCTGCATCTTCGCAGTTCTCTGCATCGCAGGAATTTTCTTCTCCCTTGTCCGGTATTCACCCCGCCAGGTCGATGGTGCTTCCCCATAACCGGCATCAGACAATTCGGAGTGTAAAAAACAATGGGTTTGTGGTCAGCAATCCGTATCCGGCCTCCCCCGGAACGGATCGAGCCCCTGCACCCACGTGTGACCGCAGTCTGAGCATACAACGACCACGATGGTATTGTCGTTGACCGTTTTGCAGTCAGTCCACTCCGTATTTTTCTATCCACACTTCGAACAGTTCGACATGGCTCCTGTTCATTCTCACGGACTACGGTATTGGTGGCAGATGTATTATCAAACAGTACTTCACGGGCTGGCACGTAAACGAGGATCTGGCCCGGAAAAACCTGTTAACGATCAGGATATGAGATCAATACTCCCGCCGGGCTGCAGGACACTGACCTTCATATCAGTGGTCCGCTCGATGGATCTTTTGAATACTTCAGGATCGGCAGCGATCTTGTCAAAGGTGTTGTAGTGGATCGGGATCACGGTCTTTGCACCGATGAAGTTCGCCGCGATCATCGCTTCAGGAATCCCCATGGTATACCTCCCGCCAATAGGAAGAAGTGCGACATCCGGATGGCAGAGGTCACCGATCAGTTTCATATCTGAAAAAAGGGCGGTGTCCCCGGCATGGTATACTGTAACCCCGTCCATGCCGACAACATATCCTGCCGCAAGCCCCATGGGAATAACTGCCCCGTTCTCTTCCACAGAAGACGAGTGCAGGGCCGGGGTCATCGTGAACGAGACACCGTCCACCTGTATAGTCCCCCCGATACCCATGCCCTCAGCAGGAACTCCTTTTGCCCTGAGATATTTTGCGAGCTCGGTGATTGCCACCGTCGTCTTCCCAAGGGCAACCGTCTCTCCGATATGGTCATAATGCCCATGGGTGACCGCAACAATATCCGGGTTCATACCGGCAACACTCCCCCCTTCGATGAACGGATCGATAAGGACTTTCTTTGATCCCGTGAGGAGCACGCAGGAATGGCCAAGCCATGTCAGCTTCATACATACTGGTATCTGCCTGTTCGGGAATGAACATTATCCTTTGCATAAGAAGCGTGCCGGCGCGAGAGCGCACCATCACTAAAAAAGAGAGGACCGGTATGTTCGGGGAGACCGTGCCCTTATGTCACATCTATCATTTCTGCTTCAGTGATATCGATCGAGTCACCGAGACTGTCGGCGGTGGCGCTCCGGGTCATCTGTTCGGTGAGGTCCCTGTCTTCCATCACGTCGCGGATCCGGTCGATATAGGGATCGATGGTCGGATCTTCCTGTTCCTCGATAACGTGCCGGTATTCCCTGAGTGTCGAGGGACTGACCCCAAGTTCTTCGGATACCTCTTTCATGGTCTTGCCGGAATCTACCAGTGCCTCCATCTTCTCCTTGTCAAAAGGCATCTTGAAGTCAAGCTCCCGGAAGAGCTTGAGCCGTACACGTGCCCGGGCTACCGTTTTACTCAGTTTCTCGTCCCCAAGTTCGCGGGCGATCTCGGTGTCATTCTTTCCTGCATAGAACGACGTGACGAGTTTTGCAAGCTGGATCGGCTTCAATGAGGTCTTGAATATTCCCTGTTCCGTGATCTCTCTCATGACGAGAGCGACCTCGCGTTCGATCGCGTCGCTGTCTCTTAAGGTACCATGGATATTTTTCATAGGCTCGACGATCTTCGTCTTGCCCGACATGGAACTGAAGAGTTTCAGAAGATGTGCCTTGCGTTTGTCTTCGGTCATTGCATACCCCGTTATTGGGATTAGGATATACAATACTTCGTCAGCTATTTAATGCTATCTTTACACGTTGTTTGACCAAAAGACCTATAAATTGACCTTTTATGGTCCAGTGTCCATCCCTGTATTTCCCGTCCAGATAACGCGCATTGAGGTTCTTTTCTCATGTATCGATTGAGTCCTCTCTATACTTCGTGTGTCCGGGGCATACCGCAGGTTCTTTTTCCATGGCTGTTCCGGCAGTCGTTCTGATAAAATCCATAAGAGTCTTTTTGTCGCCAGTGGTTCAACAGTATGAGCACGAGTATTTCGTGATCACCATGAGCGATGTCTTTGAGAATGTGATGGAGCTTGCCAAACGTCGTGGTTTCATCTGGCCTACGTCAGAATGTTACGGTGCGGTTGCGGGGTTCATCGATTACGGGCCGCTCGGCGCAATGATGAAGCGGCGGGTCGAGAATGTCTGGCGGGATTTTTACGTGATCCGCGAGGGGTATTACGAGATCGAGTGCCCTACCATTGCTCAGGAGGCAGTTTTTATCGCCTCCGGCCATGTTGCCGGGTTTGCTGACAAGATGTGCCAGTGCCCGCACTGTAAGGAGTTCCTCCGGGCGGACCATGTGGCCGAAGCAGGCGGGATCAAAAATGCCTCGACAATGAAGAACGAGGAGCTCTCTGCCGCGCTCGCACCCTGCAAGTGTCTGGCCTGCGAGGAAGTGCTCGGGAAGGTCGAGGTTTTCGGGTTCAACCTGATGTTCAAGACCTCAATCGGCCCGGGCTCCCAGCGGATCGGCTATCTTCGCCCGGAGACGGCGCAGGGCATGTTCGTTGACTTTGCCCGTCTCCTCCGGTTCTACCGGGACAAGCTCCCCTTCGGTGCCGTCCAGATCGGCAAGTCCTACCGGAACGAGATCTCCCCGAGGCAGGGCATGATCCGGCTCCGGGAGTTCACTCAGGCCGAGGCCGAGATCTTCGTCCACCCGGACGAGAAGAACCGGCACCCGAAGTTTGCCCGTTACGCAGATTACTGCATGCCCCTCCTCACCTCCGATCGCCAGCTGAAAGAGGAGGAACCCATAACCCTCTCCATGCGGGAAGCCGTGGACAAAGGTGTGATCGCAAACGAGTACGTGGCGTACTATGTTGCCCTGACCCACGACCTCCTGATCACGATCGGGATCAAGCCCGAGAGGCTCCGGTTCCGCCAGCATCTCCCTGATGAGCTCGCACATTATGCGAACGATTGCTGGGACGCCGAGATCTTCTCCGGCAGGTTCGGCTGGGTAGAGACCGTGGGTATCGCCGACCGCACGGACTATGACCTGAATGCCCATGCCAAGCAGAGCGGTACACCAATGACCGTCTTCATCCAGTACGCGGAACCCCGTAAGGTGCCACGCCGGCGGATCATCCCCAACATGGGCGTGCTTGGCAAGCAGTACCGGAACAAGGCGAAGGCGATCTTTGAGGCGCTCGGAAACTCGACTCCGACCGAGAACGGGGCAGATGTAGTTGTCGATGGCGAGACGATCCATATCCCCGCCGACCTCTTCGAGGTCCGGGACGAGATTGTGGACGTCCGGGGCGAGGACATTGTCCCCCACGTAATCGAACCCTCCTATGGTATCGATCGCATGTGTTACGCGGTGCTCGAGCAGGCTTATGATGAGGACACCGCAGATGGCGAGGCACGCACCGTCATGCGTTTCTCCCCGAAGGTGGCCCCCGTCCAGGTCGCGGTCTTCCCGCTGATGACCCGCGACGGCCTCGATACTATCGCAGAAGAGATCACCCGCACGCTCCATAAATGGGGCATCCTTGCGGAATACGATGACAGCGGTGCGATCGGCCGGCGGTACCGGCGCCAGGATGAGATCGGCACACCCTTTGCGATTACGGTAGATTACGACACGAAGGAGAACAACACGGTCACGCTCCGGGACCGGGACAGCATGAAGCAGATCCGTCTTCCGATCAATCGCCTGCCCGAAATCATCAGCGATCTTATCGAAGGCACAAAAAAATTCTCATCCCTTGAATAATCACTGAATACAGGTACAGGCAACCAGATCCATGAGCTGCATCAGCCATCCCCTCATCCGGCCGGATAGTATTGAGTCGCGGGAGTACCAGCTCTCAGTTGCCATGCGGGCGCTGGACGGGAACACAATGGTGATCCTCCCGACAGGCCTCGGCAAGACCGCCGTGGCGCTGCTTGTAGCCGCATCCCGGCTCTATAACGAGGGGGGCAAAGTGCTGATGCTCGCCCCGACAAAACCTCTCGTGGAACAGCATCTTCGCTATTTTGAGAAATACCTCCTTGTAAAAAACCCGGTTGCCAGAACTCCTGATTCAGAGGTTTTCCCGTTCGTGATGTTCACCGGCGATGCCCCCCCGGCCGAGCGGACCGCTGACTGGGAACGGGCGACCATTATCCTCGCCACCCCTCAAGTCATCAAGAACGATGTCATCGCCGGGCGCTATTCTTTAAAGGACGTCTCGCTCCTTATCGTTGACGAATGCCACCGGGCCGTCGGCAACTATGCGTACGTCTTCCTTGCCCAGCGGTATCTCGGTACCGCAGACAAACCGCTTCTCCTCGCGATGACCGCCTCGCCGGGCGGTGCAGAGGAGAAGGTGCAGGAAGTCTGTGCAAACCTTGGTATATCCCATATTGAGACGCGGACAGAGAACGACCCGGATGTCCGTCCGTATGTCTTCGAACGGGAACTCGACTATATCTCGATAGACCTGCCCCCCGACCTGAAGTTCGCGATCCAGACGATCAACGCCCTGATCGAGGACCGGCTCGTAATCCTCGCGTCCCTGAACTTCACGGTGCCGAAACGGAACAAACTGACGATGAAGGCGCTCAGCGCCATCAATGCCCAGATCCAGCAGCGGATCGCGAACCGCGATTCTGCCGCATTCTCGGCGGCTTCGATCTATGCCGAATGCATGAAACTGAAGCACGCGGTCACCCTTGCCGAGTCGCAGGGCAGCGAGGTCCTCAAGGGTTACCTTGCGAAGCTGGTAGCCGAAGGGACCGGTGCCGGGGGGAGCAAAGCGAGCCAGCGACTTGTTCAGGACCGGGCCTTCCAGGAGCTCTTCGAGCGCTCGGTCACCTGGACAAAGGAGCTCCATCCGAAACCGGAGGTTGCTCTCGGTCTTGTCCGCGATCAGCTCGAGGCCCACCCCGATAGCCGGATCATCATCTTTGCCACCTACCGCGACACCGTCCAGCTCCTCGTTGACCATCTGGCCCGGAACGGTATCGTGAGCGAGCGTTTCGTGGGGCAGGCAACGAAGGACTCCGAGAAAGGCCTCTCCCAGAAAAAGCAGATCGCGGCCCTCAACCGGTTCCGGGAAGGGGAGTTTAAAGTGCTCGTTGCCACATCCGTTGGGGAGGAGGGCCTTGACGTTCCCTCCACGGATCTCGTGATCTTCTACGAGGCGGTCCCTTCCGAGATCCGGTCCATCCAGCGCAAGGGCAGGACAGGTCGTTCGGGGGCAGGTCGTGTTGTTGTCCTCGTCACGAAGGGAACCTCGGACGAGGTCTTCCGGCACGTCAGCGCCGGAAAAGAGAAGCAGATGCAGAAGACCATGCGGTCGATGGGCACGAGGACCGCTCAGCTCCCCCCAAGGACCGCGCCTGTGGAGCAGGCGAGCATTGATGAGTTCACCCCGCAGGGCCCGAAGATCGTGATCGACGATCGCGAGACCTCCTCCCGCGTGGTGGAGTACCTCTCCTCCATGGGCGCGATGATCCGGCTTGAACGTCTGCCGTTCGGCGATTACGCGATTGGCGACCGGATCCTCATCGAGCGGAAGACCGCCCGTGACTTCGTCGATACGCTCATCAACCGCGACCTGCTCGGGCAGCTGAAGGCGATGGCTGAGGCCGTGCCCCGCCCCGTGCTGATCATCGAGGGAGGCGATCTCTATGCCCAGAGGGACATCCACCCGAATGCAATAAAAGGCGTGATTGCCGCACTCACCATCGACATGGGGATCTCCCTCATTTACACGACCGACGAGCAGGATACCGCTCAGATGCTCTTCGTGCTGGCGAAGCGGGAGGAGAGCGAGCGGGGGGAGCGGAAGATGCACCCCCACAAGTCACACCGTTCACTCAAAGAGGAGCAGGAGTACATCGTCTCATCGTTCCCGGAGATCGGGATGAAGAACGCCCGGCTGCTCCTTGACCATTTCGGATCAATCCAGGCAATTGCCAATGCCTCCCTTGAAGAACTGGTGGCAGTGAAGGGACTCGGGGAGAAGACGGGGGGGAAGATCTTCGAGCTGTGCCGGAGAGGCTATTCCTGAACCCCGCGGTCACCCACGATCCATCTGCCCTGAGCGGGGTTTTATTCCGGGCACGATGTCACATTTATTCAATGTGGAGAACGGATCTACAACCATCGTGAAGAAACCTGCGGGAGAGACCGGAGTCACCGGCGGCACAGTTATACAGATCGAGGCTAACGAGGCCCGGTCTTCCGATGCGGAAGCGGTCTCCCCTCCCGCGACCCCGGCCGGGAGACCGGAATACGAAGTAAAATGGGACACCCGGGGTCACTTCAGCACAGGGCAGGTCATTACCGGCTCGCAATATGGCACGGTCAAGGAAGAGTATGACATCCGGATGAAGGACTGGGCAGGCGCAGCTGCGTCCGGCGGGGACGCGATCTACCATATCTCCGGCGGGAAGCGGGACCAGATCAAACGCTTCCTCGAAGAGAAACGGTACGTCCTTACCTCTGAGTATTACCACTATATCGTCAGGGCGCAGGGGAAAAAGGTGGATCCTGCGATGATCTCGCAGAAAATCCAGGATATGGGCCTGAAGTTCATCTGGGTCCATGTGTCAGGCACGGCCGGTCCCGACAAGGTACCCCGGAAGATGCGGCTGAACCGTTTATAGTACCCGTGTATCACGGAGTCCCCGCAGGTGAAGGGATTGATACGGAACACTTTTGTTGTGTTTTTTGTGCAGGACATTCCCTTGAATGCCGGCTCCTGTCTCTGAAAAAAATAGATAAAATCCTTATAACCGGCACAGGATCTCGAGTGCCTCGGTCCCGGCCTTTACGGCCTGCATCAGGGTGAGGACATGATTCGGATCCTTCTCGTTCTGGATCCGTTCGCAGAGGGAGAAGACGGTCATCGCAACCTCATCAGTAAGCATCCCGTCATCATCATCCCCGCATGTGCATGAATCCTCGTCATGATCGCTGCCGCAGCCACATCCTTCACCGTGCTCGTGGTGGGCGTGGGGTTCCGCCACCGCTGTAGGAGCGGCAGGAGCTTTTGCACTCTTCGCAGTCTTTTTTGCGGATTCGTTCTCTGCACAGACGATACAGAGCGTCTTGCCCTTGACTTCAAACAGGGGACATCCGCAGGTCTTGCAGCTCTTTTCAAGCATTTTGCCTCCTTTGAGGAGGCATTCGGCCATGATTTCGTCTTCTTTTCGGGAGGGCATAGTACACCGTCAGGTTATTTAAACTATATATGCCGGTTCCGCATATTAACTAAAGGTACCCAATCAGGTGATACTATGCCCAATCCTGAAAAAACTATGGAAAACTGTATCCTGATGCTGCAGCACATCCAGGAAGACAGTTCGATACCCAGGAATATCCGGCGCGTTGCAGACGAGACCCGGACGCTGCTCACGAACAACTCAAAGGCTATGGGGCTGCGCGCAGCGGAAGCCATATCCAAGATTGATGAAATCTCCAACGATCCCAACATGCCCATCCATGCCCGAACCCGGATCTGGGAACTCGTATCCCAGCTGGAGACGATACCCCTGGACTAACCCTGCTGGTCTGTGGCGGTTTCTTTTATCAACCCTTTAAAAACTCTTGACATTTCAGTGTAAAAGGGCCGGAAGTTCCGGGTATTTTCTGAATATCTTCATTTTGCAGGGCCGGGCAGAAGTTGCAGATAGAGTAGAATATCTCTTTCTCCTTGTCCCGGATCAGGCAGTAATACTCCCGTCCCCTCTGCTCGACTTTAAACCCGCCGGGAAATGGCATCCCTACCGGATGGCCGGGCTCTTCGAGAACGAACATGGTGAACGCAGAGATCAGATAATAGAAAAACCGGTTCTTCGGGTTCCGGAAATAGGGGTTGCGTTCGCTGGAATCGTCCCATGCGAAGATCCCCTTTGGCAGCATGGTACAGAACCCCTCGAAGGATTCACGATCACGGATCGGGGCATCAAGATGTTCGAATGCATGGCTGCGGTTCATGGCGAGCAGGAGATGGTGCCTGCCAAAGAGTTGTTCGCGGAAATGCGGGCGGATCGCTTCACGGTACGGGGAGGGAAGCCGCTCGATCTCGGTATTAAGCCTGCCACCTATGATCTGGAGATCGAAGAGGGAATATTTCTGCAGCTCCCCCGATAGGATCGATCCCAGCTCGCCTTTTGTTTTTGCCGTGCGCATCAGCTCTGCGACGGCCAAAATCTCCCGGGAGATCGGATCATGGTCTTCCGTGGTACTGTCAGTTGAGCTGATTACCTCATCCATAAGCTGCCGGACACTTCGGTACTATGTCTGGTGTTGACAGGAAACAGGTATATGGATTGCGATCCTGTCAGACAGTCGGATCATAAAATTTTTACCCGATTCTCATAACGTTAATACCCGTGCAAATCGCATAGGATCCTGATTCATGGACATTATCTCCGTCGTACTGATCATTGCCGGCCTCTGCCTCTTCGAGACGATCACAAGCATAGACAACGCGATCATCAATGCTGAAGTGCTCTCGACCATGACCGGACGTGCCAGGCGCTGGTTCCTGACCTGGGGTCTGCTGTTTGCCGTCTTTGCCGTCCGCGGCCTCCTCCCCTGGCTGATCGTCTGGCTTTCCACGCCTTCGCTTGGTCCCATCAGTGCCTTCACTGCTACGTTCTCGGGCGATCCCCTGGTCCTTGCCGCTATTGAACAGTCCTCCCCCATTCTCCTGATGGGAGGTGGCACATTCCTTTTATTCCTCTTCTTCCACTGGCTGTTCCTTGAAGACAAGCACTTCGGCCTCCCGGGCGAGCGGTTCTTTGCTTCCAAAGGTGTCTGGTTCTTTGCTGTTGTCGCGTTGATCCTGGCATCCCTCGTCTGGCTGTCCCTTGGGTACAATACCATGGTCGCGTTCGGAGCGGTGATGGGGTCGACAGCGTTTTTTATTGTTCACGGTTTCCGGCAGAACGCCGAAGAGGCAGAACAGACGATGCTGCACTCGGATATAACCGACCTTTCCAAAGTCTTCTATCTCGAAGTGATCGATGCCACCTTCTCCATCGATGGAGTAGTTGGCGCCTTTGCCTTTACCCTGGCTGTACCCCTCATCATCATCGGGAACGGTCTCGGTGCGCTGGTGGTACGGGAGCTGACAATCAGGAACATCGACACCATCAGAAAATATCTCTATCTTAAAAACGGGGCCATGTATTCCATCTTCTTCCTCGGGATCATCATGATACTGGACAGTTTTGGAAACCATATCCCCTTCTGGGTCTCCCCCCTCGTCACCTTCGGCATAGTGGGATTCTTCCTTGCCAAATCCTTAAGGGATATATAAAACAGAAATGATCGCAGGATACCCCGGTACTGTGTGAGTTCCCGCACTGCCCGGGATTCGTTTTTCCGGATCTTTTTTTTTTGACAGAGATGTTCAGCGGTCTGCTCCGCTCTTCCTGATCCACCCGTTGAGGACAATGCCGTCGATCACCGGGTTCCCATACAGGTTGCTGATGATCCCCTCCATGATATGCACTGATCCTGCATTATCATTGATCATCAGCCGTATGGGTTTTACGATACCGGGATTTTCGAGGATCTCGCCAAGGATCCGGTTAAAGATCGGGACGTCCTCTTTCGGGAGGATCCTGGTGATATGTTTTCCAACAAGCAGGCTTGGTGCAAAACCCAGGGATTTTGCTATTGACGGGCTTTCATGACGGAGTGTCCCGTCCCTGTTAAGGATTGCGATGATATCGGACGTCTCCTCGATAAGGGACCGGAAAAATTCCTCATTTTGCCGGGACTGTTCCTCGATCGTTTTATTTCTGGTGACGTCCCGGATGGACACTGCGTACAGCACGACCTGGCCTTCAAGGTTAACTACCGGATAAACCGAGGTCTCGAACCAGGCGGATTTGAACTCCTCCTCAAAATGCACCGGCTTTTTCTGGGTTACGTTCAGGTTCCAGACCGCCATGTGCTGGGACAGGACTCCCTGTGCGACAAGATCGGAAACATTGGTACCGATAAACTCCTGGACATTTTTCCCGGTCTTCCTGGCAAGGGCGAGGTTTGCGGCAAGAAACCTGCCATTGATATCGATGAGAAAGAGGAGGTCCTCCGTGGCGTTCAGGAGGACGCGGGTTGTCTCTTCGCTGATCTTCAGCGCATGCTCCATGGCATATTTGTAGAGTGCCATCTCGATGGTGGTTTTCAACTCCAGTTCACGGAACGGCTTGAGGATGTACCCGAAAGGTTCGGTAAGTTTCGCTTTCGCCAGGTAGCTGTCATCACTGTACGCGGTGAGGTACACTACCGGTATGTGGTACTGTTCCTTGATGATCTCTGCCGCTTCTATTCCCGTCATCTTGCCGGCAAGCATGATGTCCATAAGGATCAGGTCGGGATGCAGTTCGCCTGCTTTTCGTACGGCGAGCTCACCTGTAGTCGCGATTGCGCATACCGAATACCCAAGTTCGGTGAGGCTTCTCCGTATATCCATGCCGGTCACTGCTTCATCCTCAACAACGAGAATTTTTACATCACCTGTTTTTTCATCAACCATAATGGTCTCCTTCTCCCGGTTCGAAATCAAATTCGATCCGGTATTCCGTTCCGTTCTCTCTCTGCAGGGTAAGAGTGCCCTGGATCTGTGCCACGAGCGAGTTCACGAGCTGGAGTCCCAGTGTCTCGATAGTGTCCAGTACAATCTTCTTTGGCAGTCCCACCCCGTCATCTTTTACGATAAGAATGTAATGTTCACCAGTCCTTCTGAAATCGATGGTGATGGTTCCCACCCTGTCCTTCGGGAACGCATATTTCAGGGCATTGGAGAGCATTTCGTTGATGATAAGGCTGACGGGAATTGCTTTGCTGATAGGGAGGACCAGATCGTCAGCATGGATATCCAGCTGGATCTTCCCGGCGGGGATTCCATAGGAGTGGAGCAGGTTTGCCGCGATCTCTTTGAGGTATTCATCGTAATGGATACGTGCAAGATTTTTTGACTGGTACAGTTTCTCGTGAACGAGGGCGATTGACATCACCCGGTTCTGGCTCTCCCGGATCGCCTCACGACTCCCCGGATCTTTCATCAGCCGTGCCTGGAGGCTGAGCAGGCTTGAGATCACCTGCATATTGTTCTTGACCCGGTGATGGATCTCTTTTAAGAGGATCTCTTTCTCTTTCAGCGAAGCTGCCACTTCGTTCTCAAGATTTTTGCGAACGGTGATATCCCGGGCAATTCCCGAATAGCCGGTAAACTGCCCGGTTTTATCGTAACTCGGCGTTGCGTTCACATCGAGTACAAGGGCAAGTCCCGACCGTGTATGAGGGACATTGATCTCGAAACCGGAAATCTGGGGGTGTTCCGTGAGAGCGGGGTCCAGAAATTTCACGAGGGCATCCTGATATTCCTCCGGTGCCAGAGCGCGGGCATCAATCTTCTGGAACAGCTCGGGCGTAATACCCATTCCTGCGAGCACGTGGGGACTTATATACGTAATATACCCTTTCTCGTCGATATGGAAGACGATATCCCCGATCTGTTCGACGAGGGACCGGTATTTCTCCTCGCTTGCAGCCAGGGCTTCCATTACGCGTTTGCGTTCGGCTATCTCGTTCTGGAGGTTCAGGGTGAGCTGGCTCAGCTCTTTTGTCCGCTCCTCTACTTTTTGCTCAAGACCGAAGTACGCCGTCTGCATTGCATCTTCTGCCCGTTTCCGGTCGGTAATATCCAGGATGCTCTCAAGGAATGCAGGCTTTCCGGATATCATGACCGGAATCACGGTTTTCAGTATAGGGACCTTCTGTCCGTCGGCCCTGATAAGTATGCTTTCGATATTCTCCCGTTTCAGGTGATTATTGGCGAACTGGCACCTGCCTTTCACGGTATGACAGATGAAGTCCTCGCAGGTAGCCCCGATGATCGCCTCCCGGTTGGCACCGATAAGGGTAATGGCGGCCGGGTTTGCATCGATGATGGTAAAGGTGCCGGGATCGATGATCACAAGACCGGTCTGGACGGAATCGAAGATGGTCTTGAGGTACTGTTCGCTGCTCCTGAGTTCTTCTTCGGCCTTCCTGCGCTCGGTTATGTCCACCGAGAGGAAGATGACCGCTTCCTTGCCGAAATAGGTACATTTGTACAAGCGGACCTCGGTCAGGAATTCCCCGTCACCGTTATGCAATCCCCAGAATTCAAGCTGCTGGGGCCTGCCAAGAAATGCTTCACGCACCTGCCCGAAGATGCGGGCCAGGTCGTTGCGGCCCGGCGCGGAGAGGGCCTCGAATGTTTTGCCGACGAAGAACTCATGGGGGTGACCGAACATCTCTTCTGCGCCGTTATTGACGTCCATGAAGATCCCCGTCGCATCCACGATGCAGATGGCATCCTTGACGGTATTAAACAACCCGTGATAACTCTCTTCACTCTGCTGCAATGCCGCATCTTTTGTTTTGATCTCCGTAAGATCGATGATTACTCCTCTCAGGCCGGAAACCTTTCCCGTTTTCCTGTCAAGTATTCCGCTGGTGGAGATCATGGCCGGGAAACGGCTGCCATCCTTGCGCTGCAGGGTATATTCGATTGCGCTTCGTACCTCGCCGGCAAATATCTTTGCCATGTTCTCTTTTGCCTTCTCCCTCTGTTCGGGAACAATGTGGTCGATCACATTGAGTCCGGCCGTGACATCTGTTGCATCGATGCCGAATGTCGGGTAGGCGAGACGATTGGTAAAAGTGAGTATCCCGGAGATGTTCGTTTCAAAAACGATGACCGGAAGAAAATCGGCAAGCGTCCGGAACCGTTCTTCGCTTGCATGGAGCGCTTCCTCAACCTGTTTTCTTTCTGTAATATCCCGGAGGGATCCCTCGACTCCCAGGGGGGTCCCGGTTTCATCGCGGACAACATGGCTGGTCACGGAGACGATGAGGTGCTTTCCCTCCTTGTTTGTCAAGACCACCTCGTAATCATGCACCGCCCCGTTGGTGAACATCTCCCCGAGGAGCATCTTTCTCTGTTCGGGAAACGGGTAAAGGTCCAGGACCTGGCGACCGATAAGCTCTGAGGCTTCCCACCCCGTGATCTTTTTACACGAAGGGGAGAGAATCGTGATGATCCCCTGCATATCCGTCTGGTAATACAGATCATCAAAGGTATTGAAGATGGACCGGTACTTCTCCTCGCTTTTCCGGAGTGCATCCTCTGCGATCCTGCGCTCGGTTATATCCCGGACCGACCCCTGAGTGGCCTCCTTTCCGTTGAATACCAGGCTCGTAACGGAGAATTCGAGATACCGGACATCCCCGTTCTTTGTCAGGATGCGGGCCTCATAGGTCTGGGGAGCCGCCTCTCCGCTCATCCGCCTGCGGGCGATCTCGCCAATCCGTTCCCTGTCATCGGGATGGAGAAGATCCAGGATATTCAACCCGTACAGTTCGCTCTTGGAAAAGCCGGTTATTTCCGAGCCCCGGTCGTTGACAAAGACAAATTTTGTTCCCTGGTGGATGTATATGGCATCGTGGCTCTGCTCGATTACTTTGCGGTACCGCTCCTCGCTCTCCCGGAGCGCCGTTTCTGCACGCTTCCGGTTGACGATCTGACGGATCTTGTTGGCGAGATCCAGGAACATTGCCCGGGGATTCCCCCCTTTTGCCAGGTAAAAGTCCGCACCTGCATTATAGGCTTCGATTACCGCCTCTTCACGCCCCTTTCCCGTGAAGATGATGAACGGGATATCATTATTTTCTTCGCGAAGTTTTCGGAGGAGCTGAATACCATCCATCTCGGGCATCTGGTAGTCCGAGACAATCACATCATATTTCCGTGCAGTGATTTTTTCCAGCGCTTCTTTCGCGCCCCCTGCAGTATCGACGAAAAAACCCCTCTTTTTTTCCAGGGATATCTTGGTGGGTTCCAGCAGGACAGGCTCATCATCGACGTACAGAACCGCGATTCCCCGTGGTTCATTATCGTCGATAGCAGAGCCGGTGGAACCGGCTCCGGTCATGGGAACAGGTGATTGATCTGCCCGGTGATCCTTGTCCATTCAGATTACGCTCTCTGGTAATTGTATAAAATACCTATAAGCTATAAAAATGTTTTTATTTGCTCCAATAATTTCAGAATCCTATTAACTGGAGGAATGCGATAAAAGCGGAGATTAAGTTGACAATCGCGAAAAAAATGGCATTTTAGCCTTTTTTCATAAATTGAGTAAAATTCTGCTGGATAAAAGATATTTGGTATAGATCGGCGGGCTGAATGCGCTATCGGAAGCCGCTCTGCTTCCCGATCCCTTACCCGCAGGACTTTTCGGCCATAAAAAGTCTCTTCCGGAGAATCCGTAAAAACAAAGAAGGACACAAAAACAATCAGCCTTGTGAGGACAATGCTGTAAAAAAAATGCGGTCAGGCCGGGGCCGGGATCTCCCCCCTGCCGGGAACCGGGACCGTTGATGGCCGCTGGAAGACCAGGACATTTTGTTCTTTTCCTGTCATCGTGAGCTGGGTAGTATCGACCACATAAGCCGCAGTGTCCTGGAGCAGCTGGAGATAAGTTGTTTCCTGGTCCGCTGTCGTCTGGCAGTACATCTTCGTTGTGCCGACGGGCCCGAAGACCAGGCTATCACCCTTGGGTGTAGTAATCCCGGTGAGGATGAATGAGGCAAAGTAATTGTTACACCCGCTGTTGCCGGTTATAGTACTATCGTTGTTGAACGTCAGCGTTATCTGTGTTGTCGGGATCTGAATCGCAGTGCCATTGGCAACTGCCATCGTTGTCAGGACCCAGTTTCCTGCAAGCCTGGGGGGCAGCGTGGGCGGAATCACTGGTGAAGGTACAACCGGAACCGGGGTTGATACTGGTGTGATCTGCGGCGGTGCTGGTTTTTGGCTGGTACATCCGGCACATGCAACTCCCAGAATGAGGAGGATCAATACTCCCCAACAGATATGACTCATGCCCTGAATTGCTATCGGATTATATATAAATGATTATGAGATTAATTCGTTGCTCCACCATCAGACAGTTTACTGTCAGATAATCATCGCCCGCTGTATGTCCGGACATGGTTCCACGCCCGGTGATACGGGGCAAAATGCTCGTCGTTATCGTTATAAATCTCCGGGTTTTCACGGGCATATGATATCCTGTCATCCCCCACCGGGCAGATACGGATACAGAGGCCGCATGGCGAGATGTACCGGGTACTCAGCGCCTCCGATCGTGTTGCGCATGCCTTCTTGTCCGTGAGTCCATCAGGATAAGTCTTTTCCTGGAGCGCCTTGACCGGGCAGGCATGAACACATCGCATGCACCGGATGCAGAGCGGTTGTTCGATAATGGGATCGCCCGGAATATCTGCGGAGGTGAAGATCGAAGCAAAACGGACCCGCGGCCCGAACTGTGGCGTCAGCAGCACATTGTTGGTCCCGAAGTTCCCAAGGCCGGCAAGTAACGCGGCGTGGCGGTGGGAGAAGAAGGTGACCGGTTTCTCTTTCAGAACACTTATCGAACCGTACCCGTCCCGGGGGATCCAGACAGAAGGGTGACCCTGCGCTGTCAGAAAGCCGGCTATCCGGTACCCGTACTCGTCCAGCAGGGTGTTGACGGTGCGGTACAGCTCGTGATACCAGATTGAAGGCGCAGTCTCGATTATCGGCAGGCTCACCGGTAACCCGATCACGATCACGGTTTTTGCTTCGGGCCAGATCGACCGGGGTCTGAATTCTTCCGGTACCCATGGCTCGAAGAGCGGGTACTCCCAGCGCTCTGCCGGGGCGAAGCCCACCAGAGGAATATCCATCCCGGCGCAACGTTCCCTGATCTGTTGTCTGAGGGCTTCACTCATCTTATCTACCACTTGGTGTGATCCCCGATAAATGGATTTGGGCACTGTACCTGTGCAATCATCCCGGGGAGAAAACCCGTGACGGTGTGGGTGCAATACTATGCAGGATTCGGATGCAGGATTCGGGAATTATTCACCGGTAATTGTGCAGACAATGGATCTCGTGCGTCCTGCATTCACGTCGAGTTCGAGCAGGACCACCTGCTGCCATGTCCCGCACATCAGCTTCCCTGCCTCAACCGGTATAACCAGATCCGGCCCAACCAGTGCTGCCTTCACATGGGATCTGCCATTCCCGTCCCCCCATTTCGTATCATGTGCATAGCTGACTGAATCCGGGGCAAGAATGGTGAGGGAACGACGGAGATCGGAGAGCACCCCGGTCTCATATTCGACCATGGTAAGGGCAGCGGTAGAATGCTGGACGAACAGGTGGACCATCCCCGTTGTGATCCTGCTCTCCCCAAGCGCCTCGTTTACCCGGGGAGTAATATTGAGGATCTCTCCTTCATGATGGGACATTACCTGGATAATTTTTCTGAACATGCTCATCCTGTCAGCCCGGAACTGATACGGCAGGGAGACCGGGGCTCCTTATGCAAAATACCTTAAGGCTGGATTGTTACCGGGAATGCATTGAGAAGCACATGTACTTTGGTATCGATAATTTTTACCGTATAGGTTCCTGTAGGCAGACTTGCGCCCGGTATACTTGTCGGGTCATCCGTGTATACGTACGTGCTACCGCTCTTGTAAATATACATCATAGTGCCAGGACCCCAGCTATCCTTCTGGAGCGGCCCGGCAGGAATGACCGTAAAGGAAAGACCTGTCGGATCGATCAGGGAGAATGAGACAATGGACGTCCCTCCCGACTGAGATGTGCCGTTCATATTTACGGTATCACCCTGCTGGCTGAAGACCCCGATGACATGAGCATTGGAACTGGTGTTGTACTGGGTAACCTGGACTGAGAAGAGGGCGGGTTTCAGGAGCAGATTTGACATTACACCCGTTAATGAAGCGACAAGGAGAAGTGCGGCGACTGCCACGAGGATTGCCATAAATACCAGGGAGAGTGTTTCGGAGAGTCCGCGATCAGACATGCTCATTTCGTGCATCAGGCCTTAAACGTTAGTTGGGGCTCTCCTGAATAAAAAGGTTCGGTAATTGGGGTTCATTCCCGGAACAGCTCCTCGTTATTCGCTCCCGACGCATCCCGATATCTGCCGGATGCAGGTATTTTTAAAAAGGGAGACCGGGGGGCTATTCCGGAACCGGCCCTTCGCCGGTAACATCCGCACCGTTGTCCATATCTGCCGGGAGGATAGCAACGCCTACGACCTTGTCCTTCTCGTCAAGGCGCATGACCCGCACCCCCTTCGTGCCACGGCCGATAATCCGGAACTCGCTGACCGGGGTCCGGATGACGACACCGGATGCGGTCATCGCGATGATCTCATCTGTGTCGGAGACGGCCCGTGATTCGATGACCACGGCATCGCGCTCGAGCTGCATATTCCGGACGCCCATTGTACCCCGGCCATGCCCGCGGAACTCATCGAACTCGCTCCGTTTCCCGAAGCCGACATCGGAGATGGTGAGGAGGTGGTCCTTTGCAAGGAGGGTGACTGCGACAATCGTGTCCTCACCCCTCAGTTTCATGCCCCGCACACCCTGTGCGTTCCGTCCCACGGTCCTGACGGTCTCCTCGTGGAACCGGAGGCTCTGGCCGAACCGGGTGGTCAGGACAAGTTCGTTGTTCCCGTTGGTCAGGATCACATCGACGAGCCGATCGTTCTCCTTAAGTTTTATCGCGTTCGTCCCGGTGGAGCGCGGGTTATCGAATTCGTCGAGCCGGATCTTGATCGCCTGCCCGAACTTCGTGGCAAAGAGGAGGAACTGGTCTTCGCTGAATGCCTTGATTGGGAGGACGGTGGTGACGATCTCATCCTTCAGGTTGAGGAGGTTAACGAGCGGCTTGCCCTTTGCGATCCGCGAGCTCTCGGGGATCTGGTAGACCTTCAGCCAGTATATCCTGCCGATGTTCGTGAAGCAGAGGAGATAATCCTTCATATCGGCGACAAATACCGATTCGACAAAGTCCTCTTCCTTCGTGGTCATACCGGTGATGCCATGACCACCCCGTCGCTGCTTGCGGTACGTGTCGATGTCCATCCGCTTGATGTAATTGGCGGTGGTGATGGAGACGAGCACCGTCTTGTCCTCGATGAGGTCCTCGGTGGAGAGCTCGCTCGTGTCGAGCGCGATCTGGGTACGGCGCTTGTCGCCGAACTTCGATGCGATCTCGCTCGTCTCGCGCCGGATCTCGTCCTTGATGTTCGCTTCGCTCGAGAGGATCGTCTCGAGCTTCGTGATCTCTGCCTCGAGCCCCTTCTTTTCGTCGGTAATCTTCTGCTGTTCGAGGGCAGCGAGGCGGCGGAGCTGCATCTGCAGGATCGCATTGGCCTGCGGTTCATCGAGACCGAAGCCGGCAATGAGGGCGAGCCGGGCGTTGTCGACCGTATCCGATCCGCGGATTGCGGCGATGATCTTGTCGATCTTCGCGAGCGCAATGAGGAGACCGTTCAGGATATGGACCTTCTCCTGCGCCTTCTTGAGATCGAACTCCGACCTGCGCCGGATGACTTCTATCCGGTGGTTGACAAAGTTGCCAAGGAGACCGTGGAGGTTCAGGATCTTCGGCTGGCCGTCCACGATGGCGAGGTTGGAGGCCCAGAAACTGGACTCGAGCGCCGTGTTCTTGTACAGGTTGTTGAGGATGACCGGGGACATCGTGCCCTTGCGGAGCTCGAAGATGACCCGCATGCCCTCCTTGTCGGACTCGTCGCGGATATCGCTGATACCGTCGATCTTCTTGTCCTTGACCATCTCGGCAATGTTGGTGATCCACTGGGCCTTGTTCACCTGGTACGGCAGCTCAGTAACAATGATCCTGTCGCCCCGGTTCCCGCCTTCCGACTCCTCGATCTCCGCCACACCCCGGACAATGACGCGTCCCTGGCCGGTGGTATAGATGTTTTTGACACCTTCGACTCCCATGAGGATACCGCCCGTAGGGAAATCAGGGCCCGGCATGATACGGAGGAGGTCTTCAACCGCGACCTCAGGGTTGTCGAGATATGCGGAGACTGCAGTGCAGACTTCTTTGAGGTTGTGCGGCGGCATCTTTGTCGCCATACCGACCGCGATACCGTCCGTGCCGTTGACGAGCAGGTTCGGGATCCTGGCCGGGAGCACGGTGGGCTCCTGGAGTGACTCGTCGTAGTTCGGGATGAACTTCACGGTGTCTTTCTCGAGGTCCTCGAGAAGCGCTTCCGCGTACGGGAAAAGCCTGACCTCGGTGTACCTGCTTGCCGCAGCAGCATCGCCGTCCACGGAACCGAAGTTACCCTGCCCCTGTACCAGCATGTGGCGGTACGAGAAGGGCTGGGCCATCTTGACGATAGTATCGTAGATGGACGCATCGCCGTGCGGGTGGTACTTACCCATCACGTCACCGACCACCCTCGCGCTCTTCCTGGTGGGCTTGTCGCTCGTGTTGCCCATATCCCACATGGCATAGAGCGAGCGCCGGTGGACCGGTTTGAGGCCGTCGCGGACATCGGGAATGGCACGCTGGATGATGACCGACATCGCATAGTTGATGAACGAGGTCTTCATCTCCTGCTCAATACTGATCGGCTCGGTCTTGTGGGTCTGGGGGGTCCCGGCCGGAGGGGTCTTATCAGATGTCAAGGTTGGTCACCTCCTTTGCATGGCGTATAATGAAATTTTTCCTGATCTCCACGTCTTTTCCCATCAGGGTCTTGAAGATCTCGTTCGCTTCATACGCATCCTCGATATTGACCTGACGGAAGATGCGGTTTGCCGGGTCCATGGTCGTGTCCCAGAGCTGCTGGGCATTCATCTCACCAAGACCCTTGTACCGCTGGATGGAGACACCTTTGTCGCCCATCGCGGCAGAGATCCGTTTCATCTCCTCTTCGGTAAAGACCCAGTGCTCCTCTTTGCCTTTTGCAATGCGGAAGAGAGGTGGCTGGGCGATGTACACATACCCGGCCTCGATGAGCTTGAGCATATAACGATAGAAAAACGTGAGGAGCAGTGTCCGGATATGGGCGCCGTCCACATCGGCATCGGTCATGATCACGATATGGTGGTACCGTGCCCGTTCCGCATCGAACTTCTCGCCGACACCGGTCCCGATTGCCGATATAAGCGTCTGGATCTCGGCGTTCTTCAGGATCTGGTGCTCGCCTGCCTTCTCCACGTTGAGGATCTTGCCCCGGAGGGGCAGGATCGCCTGGAACTTCCGGTCCCGGCCCTGCTTGGCGGAACCGCCTGCAGAGTCTCCTTCCACGATATAGATCTCGGACTTGGCCGGGTCCCGCTCGGAGCAATCGGAAAGTTTGCCCGGGAGACCCGAACTTTCAAGGGAACTTTTCCGTCGTGCCAGGTCACGGGCATTGCGGGCAGCCTCGCGGGCCTTTGCCGCGGAGAGTGCCTTCTCGATGATTATCTTCAGCACGTTCGGGTTCTCGTCAAAATATTCACTGAGTGCTGCATAAACGAGCGAGTCTACGATGCCCTTGACGCTGCTGTTCCCGAGGCGCATCTTGGTCTGCCCCTCGAACTGCGGGTTTGCCATCTTGACGGAAATGACCGAGGTGAGGCCTTCGCGGACATCCTCGCCCCGGAGGGTGATGGTGGAGTTCTCCTTGATGAGACCGTTCCGTTTTGCAACGGTATTGATGGTCCGGGTGATCGCGCTCCGAAACCCTTCAAGGTGCGTTCCGCCGTCGCGGGTATTGACCGAGTTGATGTACGAGTAGATCTTCTCGTCATACGCGGTGGTATATTGCATCGCGACCTCGAGTTCGAGCTTGTTCTCCAGATCCTTTTTGGTGATATCGATGGGGACCGGGTGGAGGCATTCGGCACCGTCGTTTAAGTATTTCACGAACTCGACGAGGCCGCCGGCATAACAGTAGGTCGCCGTATCGCTGGTCCGCTCATCCGTGATGGTGATCGTGAGCCCGGCGTTTAAGAACGCAAGTTCTCTCAGGCGGTGGGCAAGCACATCGTAATCGAAGGTGGTGGTCTCGAAGATGGTTGCATCCGGGACAAAATGGATCCGGGTGCCGGTCATCTTCGGGCCGAACTGCGCAAGGAATATACGCCGGTTCTCCTCTTCGCTTGCCTTAGGATCGATCACGGGCGTGACAGAGAGATCCTGCTGGCCGGTAGTGGAAGTATGGACGGGAACTGCGGTTGGTGTGAACTGGGCGGGGATGCCGTACCACTGCTGGTACCGGGCGAGCAGCTCGCCCAGAGTTTCCTCACGTGTCGAGAGCGGCGAGGTCATCTTCCCCTGGGAAAACCGCATCTCGTAGATATTACCGTCGCGGTACACATGGGCGGAGAGCCAGTTGGAGAGGGCGTTGACAACCGAGACCCCGACGCCATGGAGACCTCCCGATACCTGGTAGGACTCCTTGTCGAATTTCCCCCCAGCATGAAGCACCGTAAGGACGACCTCGAGAGCGCTCTTGCCGTTCTTCTCCATCCGGTCAACCGGGATGCCCCGGCCGTTGTCCTCGACCATGAGGGAGCCGTCGCGGTTTATTACCACGGTGATCCGGCTGCAGTACCCGGCAAGGGCTTCGTCTATTGAGTTGTCCACCACTTCGTAGACCAGGTGGTGCAGGCCGCGGGTGTCGGTGCTGCCGATGTACATCGCCGGGCGCTCTCGGACCGGAGTGAGTCCTTCGAGTACGGTAATGTGTGATGCATCGTACGTGTCAGTCAAGCAAAACCTCCTTAAAAAAATGAATATAATTGCGCAGAATTTTCACATAGATTATTGGAGCCATGAGCATATAAGCGTGGTGCTCATTTTTCAGGCGTAAAAAGCAGGGATTTTCCCGGGTGGAAAAACCGGCAATCCCTCAAATTGTCCGAAAAATATATTTTTTGATTTTTTATCCCTGCGAAACCTGTCTGTACTGAATTAATCCCCTCCTTTCTGCTATGGTGGAGGTTTTATCCGAACTCCCCGAGATCTGCATCTGCAATGCCCAGCCCTTGATCGATTGCAACGACAAGCCGCTGCAGGGTGATGAGTACCTCGCGGGCATCCTCCCTGTCCATAGATCCCGGCTGGTGCCAGACTACTTTCTTCCGGAGCAGCGTTGTGAGTTCTTCAACTTCGGTTCCCCGGAATTTCTCCGGCAGTACCAGTCCCGCTACATGATCCCCTGCACCATGCCAGGCCTGCTCCGGGGGCAGGGCAAAGTGCATGGCGATCAGCGTGATGCTGGTGATAAATCCGTGGCCGAACGGGTGTTCCATGGGAAGATGATGGGGATGGTATCACAAAAAGGTACGGATGGGAGACCCTGGTTCAGAACAGCCGGGCTGTGGTCAGCCAGACCGTCACCGGGACGGCAATGATGAAAATGAGGGAGACGGAGAGGAATGCGATCTCGACCCCTTTGAGGGGTTTCCTGCTCACAAACAGGAAACTGTTGCGGCCATATCCCCGGCAGAGCATGCTGGTATAGACCCGCTCTCCCTGTTCGTACGCACGGATGAACATGGATCCGATCGTGTAACCCAGCTGGCGCATGCGGTACCTCCAGGGCAACGCTGTATCAAAGGCATTGAAGCAACGGGTTGCAAGCGATTCATTCACTTTCCGGTAGATGTAGCCAAAGACGAACAGGTACCGGATCATCATACCGAGCACCAGCGCGAAGTCCGCAGGGAGTCCGAGACGGGTGCCCCCTTCAAGCATGTCCTGAAGTTTTGTTGTCGAAGAGAGTAGGATAATGAAAGAGATCGAGACGACAAATTTCACCAGGAGAATGAAGGCAAAGGTGATCGATTCGGAATAGATCGCAATCCCGAATGGGAGTGAGAGGATCGCATGGTAATCGGTATAATACTTGTTCTTCAGGAAGATCTGGAAGAAAATTACAATTCCCCAGAGTGGTACGATCTCAATGAGCCGATGAAGATAGATCACAGGAGAGAGCCGCGTAAGTGCCCACAGGATGATGAAAAATGCAAAGAAGATGGCCCCGACGGTATACACCATCGTGGAATACGGCACCGATACAATCGCGATGATCACGGCGAATGCGAGGATGATCTTGACCCGGGCGTCCAGCCGGTGGATGTAACTATCCTTATATGCATGCTTCTCGATCTGGAAGAGCTCTTCTATCATGATCGGCCTTTGAATGCCTCAAGGAAGGCTTTCTCCGCTTCTTCGAATGTGAAGGCCATCTCCACGGGTATTCCCTTATCCCGGAGAGACTGGATCAGTTTCGGGTAGAGCGGGACGTCGAGCCGCACGGATTTGAGCAGCGCGGTCTGGACGAACACTTCCTCGACGGTCCCCTGTGCGACAATACGGCCCTTGTCCATCACGTAGATGTAGTCGGCGATCTCGGGAATGAGGCTGACATCGTGCGTGGAGAAGATCACGGTCATCCCGGATTTCTTCTTCAGGTCGTTGATGAACCCGAGAAGGTCATGGACGCCCTTGGGATCAAGGCCCGCCGTTGGTTCATCTAAAACAAGTACCTCAGGTTCCATTGCTATGGCGCCTGCGATCGCAACCCGCTTCTTCTCTCCCCCGCTTAGGTGGTGGGGGACCCGGTCGGCGATATGCTCGATACCGGTAATCCGCAGCGCCTCATCAACCCGGTGATGGATAGTCTCCTCGTCAAGGCCAAGGTTGGTGGGGCCAAACGCAACATCCAGGGCAACCGTGGGAGCAAAGATCTGGTCGTCCGGGTTCTGGAAGACGATGCCGACAAACTTCCGCACCTCACGGATGTTCGTCTTGGTTATCGGCTCCCCCCGGATCAGGACCGTTCCTGCCGTGGGCGTGAAGATGCCGTTGAAATGCTTGAAGAGGGTACTCTTCCCTGCCCCGTTGGAACCCATAACTGCTATCCGTGAATTCCTCGGGGCAATGAAATTGATCCCTTCCAGCGCCTTCACGCTGCCGGGATACGAATAACAAAGGTTTCGTGTCTCAATGAGGTGCATGTCTGTATCCTGTTTGATGAAAAAAATTATAGTCCTGTTGGTTTGTGTTTTTTATGAAGCCTGATTCTTCGATCCGTTCACTTTTTGTTTTTTAAGAAGGTACGCAAGACCGATACCGATCATGAACGTCAGGATTGTTCCGATGACCATTGCAATGATTCCCCCCAGCGGTCCCCAGTTCTCGCCAAGGGTGTAATCCTGCATAGGTGACGAGTAGGAGAAGTGTCCAGGGGCCTCGACTTTGACATCATCGCCCGTGGCCGGTGCTGTCAGGGATTTCTGTCCGCTCACGATCAGCGCAGTGCTGTCCAACCCGTCGGGATCGCTGGATGCGAAGAATACCGCAATGATCGCAATGGCAAGGGCGATAAGTACTCCGGCGACAAGGAATTTTTTATTTTTCTCATCCATCAGGCAGTCCCTCCTTTGGTACCGTTCACTTTTACTTTATCATCCATCAGATCCGGCCGGACATTCAGGATTAATTTGAGGGCAAGAACGGTTATTACAGCCTCGATAATACCGATAAGGGCATGGTAGAGACCCATGGCGATCAGGCCCTCGCGAAGCGGGAACGTCCCGGCAAAATACATCTCAACAGCGCAGGCCTCTGCCGGTATGAAACATGCAAGCCAGGCCGCGGGAAATGCCGAGAGGCTGAGGTTCTTTGTTACCGGCATCAGGCCGTGGAACGTGTAATATCCGACAAATCCGCCAATCACGCCCATATTGATGATATTTGCTCCCATGGTCGTAATGCCGCCGTCTCCGAACAAAACACCCTGCACGATCAGGACAAGGGTGAGGATAAAGACTGCAGCGAACGGTGACCCGAGTACGATCGCCACGAGTGCGCCACCCACGAGGTGCCCGCTGGTCCCCATAGAGACGGGGAGGTTGAATGACATCAGGGCAAAGACCGCGGCTGCAAGGACTGCAACCATTGGTATCCGGTCTTCCGTCATCTCATTTTTCGCCCAACGGAGGGCGAGTGCTACGAATATGAGCGCAATTATCCAGTATATTGCGCCCTGCCATATCGGCATAAATGCGTCAGGAATATGCATGGAATCACCAGTAATAACAATATTTACTTTTGTAATACTTGAGGCGTTAATAATGTTGTTATTTGATTACCCAGTTTGATTTTTTTGCAATACTTTTTTACAAGTTCTTCAATTTTTCAGGCAAAATATTTCACATGCCGGCACCCCCAGAAAAATTTGTTTCCCTTCAGTGCCTGCGCACGACGATGAATGCAACTGCGCCGAGGCCGATCAACGCGATCAGTGCACCGTATCCGGGTGACTTGGTCGGGGTTGGGGTCGGGGCTGCGGTTGTAACAACAGGTGCTGCAGTCGTGACGACTGGAGCTGCGGTTGTAACGACAGGTGCTGCGGTTGTAACAACAGGTGCTGAAGTGTCGAGCACGTTGAACAATGCAGTGCCGGTTGCATCCTGGATGACTGCGGCTTCAGTAACAATGTACTCGTCCGGCTTGAATGTTGAGGAGTCAACATCGAACGAGATCTTGTTCATGCCGCTGTCGCCCTTGGTAACCTTGACGGTACCGGTTGCGCCGCTGAACTCGCCGGACTGGCTCTTCTCAGTCGGCTTGAATGATGATGAGTAGATCTGGACGAGGATTGCGTCATCTACTGCGAGGTTGGTCTGTGCAGTGATGGTGAACTTGTCGCCAAC